>Ga0208747_1000605_pt1 | contig 10893 bp, 10 predicted proteins | sample Knorr_S7_td_AAIW_FD_185597 | JGI IMG/M metagenome (GOLD analysis project Ga0208747, IMG submission 185597) | Marine microbial communities from Southern Atlantic Ocean transect - Knorr_S7_td_AAIW_ad_750m_LV_A (SPAdes) (version 2) | ecosystem: Environmental > Aquatic > Marine > Oceanic | place...
GGACCGATCTACTTTTTTCAGGATGGGTTGCAGCTGTTCAAATTCACCGGCTGAAGCCGCATGAAATAATACCGCCTTTCTCCTGTTTCCTATTTTCTGTTTCCTTACCAATGCTTCCTTCCAACTGGAACGTTCATGTAGCCAATGATGACGGATCTTCGTATTGAAAATTGCAAATACAGGAAGAAGAATCCACAGTACCGGAGACAGCAGCCAATAAAGGGAAAGAAGAAACACCGCTGTTATTGGGCGTTCAGGATAATATCGGCAAATTCCCGGAAAGCGCCATTACCACCATGACGGGTCGTAACATAATCCGGAGTGAATTTATCCAGAATTGGACTGTTACCAGCCATGGCAGAAAATCCAACTGCACCTAATACTTCCAAGTCATTTACATCATCACCTATGAAAGCAACTTCTTCCATAGAAATGTCATATTTTTTAGTGAGGTATGTGAGGCGTTTCAGTTTTTCGTGCTCATCTACATAGACTTCATCTATGTTTAACTTTTCAGCCCGTGCAATAACAATATCCGAATTTTCCCCAGTAAGTATTGCAACAATAATCCCCTTTTTTTTCAGCATAGCCGTTGCCATGCCATCATAGGTGGAGAAGGCTTTCATCCATTCACCTTCAGGTGTAACATACATGCGGGCATCTGTCCAGACGCCATCGATATCCGTCCCAATTAATTTAATCTTTTTAGCTTTTGTAGATAAATCTACCATTGAATATCTTCTTCCATTATCACCTGATCTGCAGGGATATCTATTTTACTTATTTTACCTATGAGGTCATTCAAACGCATGGGAGAAATACCAGTACCAGGACCTTTTGTAGTGAGCATGTCAGCCGTAATAGAATCGCCAGAATTAATGTCCACAGCCGAAACAATACTCTTAGCCAGTTTTCTAAATACCGGTGTTTCAGATTCCTGTATCTTCTTTTCGGTGCTGCCCATTGCTTCTTCAATATGGCGTATATCCCGTACCATTTTGGCAAATCCCTGAGGCTCCAAAGAGGCTGCATGATCTCCCCCCTTCATGGTTCGATCTAGTGTGAAATGGCGCTCAATTATTTTAGCGCCCAAGGCCACTGCAGCTGGCGGGATGGCAATGCCCTGCTCATGTCCTGAATATCCAATAACAGTATCAGGAAATTCTTTCATGAATGTCTGCAGCACATTCAAGTGCACCTCCGAAAATGCAGAGGGATAGGTAGATGTACATTGTAAAATTGCAATTTGATTATTTATTTGATTCACCTGAGAATAAGCCGCTTGTACCATTTTCATATCTGCCATCCCCGTTGAAAGAATCATCGGTTTATTTTTTTTGGCAGTATGGACAAGTAGTGGGAAATTAGTGAGGTCAGCCGATGCCATTTTGAAAAAGGGAATACCCATTTCATCTAAAAAATCAATGCTTTCCTCATCCCATCCTGAGGCACAAAAAATAATATCCATTTTTTTACAATAGGTATTTAATTCATGGTAGTCTGCCTCAGAAAGTTCCAAAGCTATTTTATGTTCTCCGTAGGTTTTGCCGAAGCTATTGCGGTTATCGTATGCCATTTCCAGCCCAGACTTGGTAAGAATTCGGGAGATACTCCGTTTCTGTAATTTTACGGCATCAGCTCCACATTCCTTTGCTTTTTGAATTAGATTTTTGGCTATGGAAACATCTCCCTGATGATTAATACCAATTTCGGCTATGATGAAGGCGGGGTGTCCATCACCTACGTTTTTATTTCCCAGTTGTAATTCGGTCATATTAGCATTGGATTTGGTTAAAAAGTGAATAGTAAAATTACTTCTCTTTATAGGAGAATTTCAGGGAAAAAATAGATGGAAAAATGGAATGCTTGAGACTGGGGATTGGGTTTTTAGTACTGGGTTCAGGGTGTTGGTAGTTTGGAGTATTGAATTCCTAGTGGGGAATCCGTTATTAAGTATTTGTCATTCGATATTTATCATTCCCAATTCCCCGCCTAAAGCGGGTAAGCTTTCTCCATCCTATTGTTTAAAATTAAATCTTCATTATTACTAGTTACTTTAAAATAACTCCCGTTTCAACTGCCAGAATGCGTGGAAGATGCACAGCAATTTGTCTCCAGCTGTTGCCTTCATTGTCACTCATCCAGAGAGAGCCGGATGTGGTACCAAAATATACTCCCGCACTATTCATACAGTCAGTTGTAAGCCCTCTTCGCAAAACCGTAAACCAGGCATTTCGCATGGGCAGGCCAATATCTTGCCGAAACCATGTATCGCCTCCATCATTTGAGCAATAAAGTGCTGGCTGACCTTCCGGGCTCACCCGTGACCAGGCTTCATTTCCATCAATAGGGAATACCCAAATGGTGTTGGGATCAGCAGGATGTACCGCTATGGGGAAGCCGATATCCCCGATATCCGCAGGCATATTATCTCCGATTCTCACCCATTTTTTTTTGGGATGGTCAATACGATAAATTCCACAGTGATTTTGCTGATATAATCGCCCAGGTTCAAATGGATGAAAAGTCAGGGAATGAGGATCATGCCCATATTCAGGGGATCCTTTTAAATAATCCACTTTCAGACCATTATTCATTGGTTCCCAGGTTTTTCCCTGATCAGTTGTCTCAAAAATACCGCCGTACGACATCCCAATATACATGTGATTCTTATCCATAGAGTCAATCAAAATGGAATGTAATTTTGGTACTTTCGGGTATCCCTCAGGACTATTGGCTGTCCATTTTGCCCAATTGGAATTACTGTTAAATCCTTCAACAGAGTCCCAGGTATCACCCCCATCTTCTGACCTGAATAAACCCTGAGGAGATGTACCCGCATACCATACTTTGCCCTCACTATCATGCCCGGGAGTCAGATAATAGATATGATCTACTTTCCGTTTCAGTTTGTCTTGTGGAAATACTGGTGGTTTTGTAGCAGGACTCCAGGTCTTACCAAAATCTTTTGACCAATAAATGGTTACTCCAGATTGGCGGGATTGGATCGATGCCAGGAGGGTTTTATTATCTCGAGGGTCAAGAACCAAATGATGCACAACCGAACCCAGAAAATGAGGACCATTTACATCCCAATGACGCCTGTCGCTGTCAGAGTAATACAGAAATGCACCTTTTTCAGTGGCAACAAGTAGTATCAGTTCAGATATTTCATCCCGTACAAAGACTATTGCTTGTTTTTCTTCCGCCATTACCATGGATTTTCTCCGAAATTAATCTATGAATATAAAAACATCCTTATGGATGGAAAAAGAGATATGGAAAGGAAAATTTAATTTTGGAATTGGGAATGCGGAGGTTCCCATCTACATACCATTATTTATCCATCGTTCTGCAATTTAGATGGATGATGGGCAAGCAGTTTTAAATTTTCAGCACTCAGTCCCCCGTCTTCGTTTCACTACGCTGGGCAGGCAGCACCCAGTTTGTATCACCCCAGCGTCCGTCTGTAATACTCAAAAGGAGTTTTCAGTCCGTACCAGTGTGGGAAGACTTTTACAATTTCGGTATTGCCGGGAAAACTTTTGGATATACCCTGCTCCACATGACCTGTGATAAAATTATAGTTCTGTTTTTTTGCCCAGTTGACATAAATTCGTTTAAGGGTTTTACCATATCCACCTTTGCCGCGGAACTTACTATTGACAACAAATGCGTAGGTATAAAGGGTATTTTTCTTACCTAAATTAACATCGAAATGAGACCAGCTTTCCTGTTTAAAATATTCCAGTGGAACACCAATAATATAACCGATAATTTTACCCTTCAATCGTGCAAGAAAAGGTAAAGTTTCTGAATTAAAATATTTGGGTATATTGGTTTTGGTGAGAAGTGCCTGAGAGCCAAACCTATCTGCCATACAATGGGAAATGTCAATAAGTCCCGGAATATCGTCTTTTCCGACTTTTTTTACCAGTTCAATACGGAAGTTGAAGGCGCTGGCAGCAATCACCTTAACCTCTGACTTTTCATCCATTTTTAGTAAAAGTTGTTCCATAGGGGGGAAGTAATTTAGATGGTGGATTGATTTAATACAAACTGCAAATTCATAGTTATCAGTATTTTTTATTCATGGGAAAACACCTTTATATTTAATGCTGTGGCAATACCATTTAATCAACGATTAGAAACTATCTGTAGAGAGAAAAATAACTCACTCTGCATTGGACTGGACATTGATCCGGACAAATTTTCATCTGGAGCAGATACTTCACTTTCAGGCATGGAATCGTTTGGCAAGGATGTCATTGATGCTACCATAGATTTTTGTCCCGTATATAAACCCAATTTTGCATTTTTTGAACGGTTTGGCTCTCAAGGTTTTGCATTGCTGGAAAGATTGGTATCTCATATTAATGGAAGAGCAATTGTCATTGCCGATGCAAAACGGGGTGATATTGGGAATACTTCCCGTCAATATGCCACTGCAATTTTGGATGGGATGGGATGCGATGCTATAACTATATCTCCTTATATGGGGAGAGAAGCTATACATCCATTTATTGAAAATCCTGAAAAAGGAGTTTTTGTTTTGGCAGTAACCTCTAACCAAAGTGCCAGCGAAATTCAGGAGCATGGAAATCAATCAAACCCTCTTTATAAGAAAGTGATTCAAATCGCACAGGAATTAAATACGGGTGAGAATATTGGGTTGGTAGTTGGGGCAACAAAAACGGAAGTGATGGAAGAAATCCGGGAATTATCAAATGGAATGCCCTGGCTTATTCCCGGTGTGGGAACCCAAGGGGGGGATTTGGAGACCGCACTGAGAATATCACATAACAATGGGATAGGCATTATCAATGTTTCACGGGGAATTTTGTATGCCGGTGATGGCAGCCTCAATGATGTTATTCAATCTGCAAAAAATTATACTGAAAAAATACGGAGTATTGTATGGAACCCCGTGAACTGTTAAAACTGCTTCAAGAAACTGGAGCCATGTTGGAGGGTCATTTTCTACTCACTTCCGGTAGGCATAGTAATATGTATATCGAAAAATTTCGAATTTTGGAACACCCCCGAGCGTTGGATGATGTGTGTAGAGCAATGTCTGAAACCGTCCAAAACCAGAATGTAGAATTAGTTCTTGGAGCTGCCATTGGTGGAATACTCATTGCCGGCGGTGTAGGCAGATACCTTGATGTTAAACATATTTTTTCAGAACGGGTGGATGGTAAAATGGAACTTCGACGTGGGTTTTCCATTACAAAAGGACAGAGGATAATCATCGTGGAGGACATTATTACCACAGGCGGGTCGGTTTTTGAACTGATTCAACTGGCCAAGGACTACGAAGCAGAAATTGTTCATGTGGTAAATTTAGTGGATCGCAGTTCAGGGGAAGTCAATTTTGAAGTACCCACCACAGCTCTTCTCACTATTCCATCCGAAAGTTGGGAACCGGAAGATTGTCCACTATGTCAACAAGGGGTAGCCATTACCCAAAGAGGGCGAACAGGCAAACAAATGGAGACGGTATGAAAAAAATATTACTATTTATTATTGCTGGATTTTTAATGGGTGAGAGCATTGCTGACTCCCTAAAAGTGACTGGCGAAAAACCGATAGTTCCTCAAGCATTTGACTTATCCAAGGGGTTTAATATTCCTGGTCTCATTCCTAAGAATCTTATTTCAGGGACAAAATCGTATTTATTCCCCCATGAAATTGATATCATTAAAGAAGCTGCAAAAAACTTTATTCCAGAACCTGTAACGGATGATGATATTGTCATTATGGAAACCAATCGTGGAATAATGAAACTCAAACTTTTCCCTGATGTTGCTCCTAAGCATTGTAAAAATTTCAAAAAACTTGCAAATAGTGGTTTTTATGATAAAACAAAATTCCACAGAATTCTTCCTGGATTTATGATACAGGGAGGTGATATTAATTCTCGAGATAATGATGGGAAAAATGATGGCCATGGTGGACCTGGATGGACGGTAGATGCTGAGTTTAATGATATTTCTCATAAACGGGGAATATTGTCTATGGCACGATCACCTGGAAAAATAAATTCCGCAGGGAGTCAATTTTTTATCTGCGTAGCAGATGCCCCTCACCTTGATGGTCAATATACCGTATTTGGGGAAGTAATTGATAAAGTGCATATAGTGGATCATATTGTCAATACACCAACGGAGTATAGTCAGGCTGTCATGATGAGTAAAGAAAGTATTCCTGATGGGGAAGATCCCGATGATTGGATCACCTTAAAAGATCCCAAAACGAAAAAGAAAATATATTCAAAAATTCCAAAAAATATGAGGAAAACTGATTATGAATATGATATGAGGAATAAAATTAAATCTAACAAACCAGCAATCCCTGTTTTTATTGAAAAAGTGCGGGTAGTAAAAAATACAATGGTTGAAAACGAAGCGGAACCTGCTGAAAAATAATGGCTTCAAAAAAAAATAAAATTGGATTGGTTTTGGGAGGTGGAGGCGCTCGAGGACTTGGGCATATTGGTGTTTTAAAGGCACTTAAAAAACATTCAATTCCCATCCACATGGTAGCGGGGACATCAATTGGGGCGGTGATTGGAGCCATGTATGCTGCCACCTTAGATCCCCATTGGATAGAGAATAAATTTAAAGAATTTATTGATAGTGAAGCCTATAAAAGAATTGGATTACATCGGTTGGTACCCACTAGCCAACCTAATAGTTCAATTTTTCAAACGGCTGCTACTTATATGAAGAATCAAATTATAATTAATTTAGCCAATGATCGATTGGGGATTCTCAAACAGGAACGATTATCAGAAATTATAGAATATTTGCTTCCTGTAAAAACATTTGAGGAATTGAAAATTCCGTTTTCCTGCCTGGCAGTTGACTTAAACTCAGGTGAGGATGTTGTATTCAATTCTGGTAATTTGATTGAAGCTATTGTGGCGTCATCTGCAATACCCGGATATATTCCTCCCATAGAAAAAGATGGAATGCTCTTGACAGATGGTGCCGTCTCCTGCCCGGTTCCCGTGAAAACTGTTCGGAAAATGGGAGCGGATTTTAGAATTAGCGTGGATGTAGGACTCAACCATTTTGAACCTCTGGAAAATCCCAATTTATTACAGGTGCTTGGAAGAGCAGAACAAATTACATCCACTCGCCTTGGGGAAGTGAAATCAGAAAAAGCTGATATTACTATTCGCCCAGATACCATGAATGTATTTTGGGCAGAGTTTGATAAAATTGATCAATTGATTAAATTGGGTGCCGAGGAAACCGAAAAACAATTTTGGCAAATTAAGGATAATTTGAAAAAGAAGAAAAGTATTCATCATAAAGTCATTCAATTTTTAGAGTTTGTTTCAGGAAGAGAAAGGGACCAGGCCGCATGAAAATAGTAAGTAAAATAATTTTACTAATTACCATTTTAGGGACATTTATCATTGGGCAAAACGATATTGATAATGCTGTTAAATACAGCCTGAATTTAGATAGAGATGAGGTTCACAATGGGGAAGTGGTAACACTTTCTGCAAAGCTGAAAATCGCGAAAAAATTCTATGTATATTCAACGCATCCAGAGAAGAGTTTGAGTCCTACTTATATTGAATGGGAGGATAGCAGTTATTTTAGTGAAGTAGGAATTTTACAAGAACCATCCTCAAAAATCAAATACGACCCCAATTTTAAAATGGATATTGGCTATCATACTTCTCAGGTACAGTTTAAACAAGATTTAAAGATTAGTGATGATATTAAGCCCGGTGCTTACAAAATAAAAGGAACCTTTGTTTTTCAAGTTTGTGACCCAACAAAATGTATTCCCCATTGGGATGATTTTGTGGTGAAGCTAACTGTATTAGAAGGGGATGCTGTTGCAAAATATATTACCCCTGTTCAATCTGAATTTGAAAATATTGTAGGAAAAGTGAAGGCTAAATCAGGCACAACCGACGAGTTAGATTCAATAATAGAAGAAGGGTTATTCTCATTTATATTATTTGCTTTAAGTATGGGATTCTTAGCATTGCTGACGCCATGTGTGTTTCCCATGATTCCTATTACAGTGTCCTTTTTTACAAAAGCAGGCGAGAAGGAAGATTCCCATCCCTTATTTTCTGCTCTGGTTTATACCATTGGAATTATTGTTATTTTCACCAGTTTAGGGTTAATTCTGGCACTCACCCTGGGAGCTGCTGGTGCCAACCAGATGGCTTCAAATCCCTGGGTAAATATTTTTATTGCGGCATTATTTATCTATTTTGCCTTCAGCCTGTTTGGACATTATGAAATTCAAATGCCCTCAGCTTTCCGTCAATTCAGCAGTAAGCAGGAACAGAGAGGCGGTGTAATTGGCATCCTATTTATGGCACTTACCTTTACGCTCACATCGTTCACATGTACCGTACAATTTGTGGGATTATTATTAGTAGCTGCAAGTCAGGGGTCATTTTTCTGGCCTTTATTGGGAATGGTGGTTTTCTCAACTGCATTTGCCTTCCCATTCTTTTTCCTGGCCTTATTCCCTCAGTACCTTGCCAAGTTGCCAAAATCAGGCGGTTGGTTGAATTCAGTAAAAGTAACCATGGGATTTTTGGAATTAGGCGCTGCTATGAAATTTATCAGCAATACCGATCTGGTTTGGCAATGGGGAATATTTACGCAACAAGTGGTATTGGCTGTCTGGGTAATCATTTCATTTATGATGGGATTATATCTACTGGGGAAAATTAAACTTCCTCATGATTCAGACCTGCCCTTTATTGGCGTTCCCCGATTGGTGCTCAGCATAGTATTTATGAGCTTTGGAATATACTTGACCGGAGGTCTTTTTGGGCAACCCTTACATGGGCTGATTGATTCCTATCTCCCACCTATTGTTGATGCTAGTCGTCAAAATATTGTATTAGAATCTGGGGAAGAACATATGGTTTGGTTTGATAATCTACCCGAGGCATTGGATGTCGCCAAAACAGAGGGAAAACCAGTGTTTATTGATTTTACCGGATATACCTGTACCAATTGCCGCTGGATGGAAACCAATGTTTTTGAAGAACCAAAAGTTCAGAAATTGTTTAATGAATTTGTTATGCTCCGCTTATACACGGATGGGGGAAATAATTATCGTGAAAACCAAAAAATGGAAATAGACCGATTTGGTACAGCTGCCCTGCCATTTTATGTGGTGTTAAGCCCCGATGATGAAGAGATATCTCGATTCCCGGGTATGGACCCCGACGCAAATAAATTTATAGACTTTCTTGAAAAGTCACTTAACTGAGTAAATTTGAAAGGTAATTCGTTTGAAAAATAAATTGAAAAAATTCGTTATAGTTGGATTCATAGGTGCTCTGGGATATTTTCTACTATTCTCCCAAGAGATTAAGTTTAGTTTATCTCAGAAGGAGGCTTTAAAAAAAGTACTGGGAGATATAAATAAAGCACCTGATTTTACACTCACTGCCATGAACGACAGCATGTATACTCTCAGTAAATTAGAAGGGAAAGTTGTTCTGATTAATTTTTGGGCAACCTGGTGCGGCCCCTGCAGAATGGAAATACCAGAGTTTAATGAAATGCATAAAAGTTATCATGAAAAGGGATTGGAAATTCTGGGAATATCTGTGTCTGATAATAAAAAGCAGTTGAAGAATTTTGCAAAATCATTTGCTGTTGACTATCCTCTTCTCTATGGGGGTGCTAGGGAAATGAATAAAATCATGAAAGATTACGGTGGAGTGTATGCCGTACCATCCTCATTTTTAGTAGGTAAAAATGGAAATATCGTTTGGTCATACCCAGGAGCAATTTTGAAAAATTATGACCCACAAACATTTGCTACTTTGGTATATGAAATTGAAAAAGAGCTGAAAAAAGGGGAAGTTGAAAATCCTGTAGAGGAATAGTGCTTCGTATTGAAAGTTATTGTCCCCATAATATTTCTTCTTTTATTGTCTTGTTCCAATCATCCTGAACCTGAGTGGATTTCTAATCAACCACATGCTGAAAACTACTGGTTTGGTGTAGGTAGTGTTGAAAAGCCCTTTTACGGAAGTGATATTCGTGAGGAAGCCCGCAGTAAGGCTCTATCAGAAATTGCCTCCCAGATTTCAGTTGATGTGTCAGGTACCTTTGAACAAGTGATTACTGAACACAATTTTGATTTAGATGAATTTGCAAAATCTGTGGTAAAAACACGGATTGAAAATAATCTCCCCAATATAGAAATAGTGGATTCCTATGAGAGCAAAAACCGCTATTACTTATTGGCACGGCTTTCTCAAAAAATCTATTATGAAACCATCGAAAAAAAGAGACGGAATGCAGTAAAAATGGCGTTGGGATTATTGGAAAAAGCAGAGACCGGGTTTACGGCTCAATCATTCACTGCATTGAGTGAAGCCATGGTGGAAATATCTCCGTATATGGATGTGCCCATTAATGAAGAATATCCTCTGGGATCGGGTAAATTTGTAAACCTGTACAGTTATATTAAATTACTGACTCACACTCTGGTAAATCGTATAAAGGTAGTTCCTGATAAAATTGTTACCGAAATTAAATTGGGCTTAACTCGCGATGTTCAATTAAGAGTACACATTATTGATAATCAAAATAATACTCCCTTAGTAAATATCCCCATTTTTGGAAATGTACAAGGTGATGATATTGGGGGAGTTGTTCTGTCCGATGGTGACGGATATTGTACATTCCCACTTCCAGCTCTAAATGGAAAAACAGCTATTCAATATATGAATTATAAAGTTAAAATGGATGAGCTTTTGGGTGAATCACCATTGTTTGGCAATTTACCCCATATTCAGGTACAATCCATGATTAAGGTAATACCACCGGATATTTTGGTTCAGATAAAGGAGTTTAATTTAGGTGAAGAAACCGGTAATCCTTA
>Ga0208747_1000607_pt1 | contig 10874 bp, 10 predicted proteins | sample Knorr_S7_td_AAIW_FD_185597 | JGI IMG/M metagenome (GOLD analysis project Ga0208747, IMG submission 185597) | Marine microbial communities from Southern Atlantic Ocean transect - Knorr_S7_td_AAIW_ad_750m_LV_A (SPAdes) (version 2) | ecosystem: Environmental > Aquatic > Marine > Oceanic | place...
TATGAATTCGACAAACTGGAAGAGTTTCTAATTGGTCTTGAAGAGGTGATGCGCCAGACCGGCCCGGTGTTCGTCAGGGTGAAGGTGTTCCGAGACGGGATCCAACTACCGTTCCCCGAAAGGTCGATGGCGGAAGGTTGGGCTGAGGTGCGCGATCTCCTAACTTCCGGAGAGGAAGAGGCCGGATAATCAGGCCCTAATCAGCAGAGTCTGGGGCGGTGTTGGGGCGGACGACTATCTGGCTGGCCACGTTATAACCGATTGAAACTTTGTCACGCTCAGTCGAAACTTCCATAACTCCCAGGTAGGGCGTAGCCTCCGCCACTGTGATCGGGTGCTCCGGTACAATCATGGATTCGGCCAGGAATTTGAGCAATTGGGAGTCTTCTTCGGGCACCCGGTCCACCACATATGTCACGCCAGGCTTCGCCGCATCCAAAGTCAGAGCGTCAGCCGGCATCTTGGGCTCGCCGGTCCCGGGTATAGGACGGCCAAACGGTGAGCGTTTGGGATATCCCAGCCGCTCCACCAACTTTTCCTGGAAGTCTTGAGACATGCCATGCTCCAAGCGGTGGGCCTCATTGTGCGCTTGGTGGAGGTCCATCCCTAAGAGCTTAACCACCAGCCACTCTGCCAGCCGGTGCCGCCGGGCAATGTCTTCGCCGCCTTCTAGACCTAGCTTGGTCAACCTAATCCGCTTATCGGCGCCAACGTCCAACAGGCTCTGCCGCTGCATCCGGCGGACCATCCCGGCTACGGAGGGCACGGAGGTACCCAGTCCTTCTGTCTCTGGTAATTGGCGCAGGGTGTCGGTCAACTGCGTGATGGTGGGATTCTCGTCGTCTTCCCACAACTTGTAGAGGCACAAGAGGTAGTTCTCGGTGCCGGGAGACAGGCGCAGATCACCATCACTTGATTCGCTATGACCGCTGCCAGCCGGTTTTTTTGGTGGAGCCATTGGGGTCCTTATCGTTCACCGCGCCAAAAGGAGATGCACAGTTGGGATTTCTCAGTGTCTACGGAGGGGTGGAGGCTTATATCGTCTCGTTCTCTTCAACCCACACCTTTACGCCTCAGTCTTCCCGGTTAGTCTCGAATCAATGACCGTGGGCGATTCCGGTATGAGGCACGGCCACCAGCCGGTCTCCAACGAAGGGCCGCAGGTGGTGTCCCTCGCGCAGGCTGACTGAAACGTTGGCGCCCATAGGATAATCGGCGGTATGGGAAAGCAAGCACCGGACCGTTGCGCCCGAGGGCAGTTCAACCCGGTAGAGATAGAATGCGCCGCGGAACTCTTTTTCGACCACCACTCCGCCGCCGTCTTCTGCAGGTAGGCAGTCCAGGCAATCAGGCCGGACCATCACTTCAATTTGGCTATGGCCATTGGAGCCAATCTCAACCAGGACATCCGACTGTATATCCGGCCAAGCCACGGACCCAACCTCAGTTTTGAGGGTGCCGTCGCTGTGGCTTGCGGGTAGGAAATCCACCATGCCGATGAACTGGGCGACAAACTTGGTGACCGGGTGATGGAAGATCGTCTCAGGAGAGCCGGTCTGTTCGACCCGGCCTTCGTTCATCACGGCGACCACGTCTCCGACGAATAGCGCTTCTTCCTGATCGTGGGTAACGAAGATGGCGGTGGAATCGCTGGCCTTGAGGATGCCGATAACATCACGCCGTACCTGTTCCCGCAATTTGGGGTCCAAGTTGGAGAAGGGCTCGTCCAGCAGTAGAACTTCGGGTTGGGGGGCCAAGGCCCGGCCGAGGGCAACTCTCTGTTGCTGGCCACCGGACAGTTCATGGGGCATCCTGGTCCGTTGGGCGGTCAGGCCGATAAGAGTAAGAACCTCAGCGACACGGTCTTCCCTCCGCTGGCCTTTCGGCAATCCGTATGCGATGTTCTGTTCCACGGTCAAATGGGGGAATAACGCACCTTCTTGGAAAACCATGCCGACTTTGCGACGTTCGGGAGGGGTATTTTCTCCGGCCTTATTAACGATCTGGCCTGCGACGGAAATGACACCTTCGTCCGGTTCTTCAAATCCTGCGATGAGCCTGAGCGCCGTGGTCTTGCCGCAACCGCTCGGGCCCAGTAGCGCTAGGACCTGGCCCTTGGGGATACTCAAGTCCAGGCTGGCAACCGCCGAAACACCGTTGAAATGCTTGGCCAAGCCGATGCACTCCAACGCGGGAGCGTCGATATGAGCATTCTCAGATTGATTTTGATTCAGCAGTTTCATTTATTCTCTAGGCTGACTGGAGCTGATCGTAAAATCACGACTCTGGGAGCACAGATAAGTGTATGCATATCGTATAACAATGTCAATATATAGCATTATTATTCGCCAGGCGATTCCATTACAACTTATGTGCTTTGTTTTATGACAATGGCCGGCGATTATTTAGCGAAATTTCGGGGTGTCGTTACCACGGATTACGCCGGCCAGCTACGTCCAACCGTCCTCGGTCCAGGCGCCAATCGGATGCGATTGTTTGACACTCGAAGCACAACAACGTATGCTCATTGCCAATTAAACGTGCATGCTTCATTTGATTATTAATAGACCTTGTAAATTATACATTACCCCAGAAAAACACCACATCTACCAACGAGGTCAGAGATCAAATTGGGTAACGGCACACGAAAACGAGCCACAATCTGGAGCGTCCTAGCGCTATTACTGTTCGCGGCGTTTATCTCGGCCTGCGGTTCCGACAATGAATCAGGATCACTCACGGTCTATTCGGGCCGCAGCGAAGCCTTAGTAGCCCCGCTGATCCAACGGTTCAAAGAAGCAACCAGAATCAACATCGAAGTCAAATATGCCAGCACTCCCCAACTCGCGGCCACGCTATTGGAAGAGGGCGACAACACACCGGCCGATGTTTTCTTCGCCCAGGACCCGGGCGGTTTAGGCGCTGTTTCCGGTCTCCTGGATCCCTTAGCGAAGAACGTTCTGATGTCTGTGCCCCAGTGGGCCGTGTCCTCGTCTGGCGTCTGGGTCGGTGTCTCAGGGCGCGCCAGGACCGTGGTTTACAACACTGAAGAGCTAACGCCGGAAGACCTACCAGATGACCTGACCGGGTTCACAGACCCTGAATGGAAGGGCCGCATCGGCTGGGCGCCCACCAACGCCTCGTTCCAGACCATGATCACCGCCATGCGAGCAATATGGGGCGAAGGCAAGACGGTCCAATGGCTGAAGGGAATCCAAGCCAACGACCCCAAGGTTTACCCCAAAAACACCCCCATCGTTGCCGCAGCGGCAGCCGGTGAGATCGATGTCGGCTTGGCCAATCACTATTACCTGCATCGCTTCCTGGCTGAAGAGGGACAATCGTTCGGCGCCCGTAACTACCATCCATCCGCAGGCGGACCGGGGGCCATAGTTATGGTCTCGGGCGTAGGTATCCTCTCGAAGTCAGATAATAAAGGGAACGCCCAGCGGTTCGTCGACTTTCTGCTGTCTGAAGAGTCCCAACGCTATTTCGTTGAGGAAACCTTTGAGTACCCATTGGCCGCCGGCATCCCGGTTGCTGAGGGAGTGACGCCACTGTCCGAGGTCAACAATCCCGATCTTTCCTCCGCAGCCCTTTCCGACCTTGAAGGCACACAATCGCTGCTTCGGGAGGCGGGCGTTATCCCGTGAGCATAAGTTCGGTAGCCGCAGCCGGGCTGAGGTCGTTGTCCGGAGGCCGCGGCGTCCCACCAGCGACAATCTGGGCTCCGGCCCTGCTCGTTGGTGCCGTTTTACTTCTGCCGTTGGTTTACCTGATTGTCCGGACTTTCGGCGGCGGCGGAGATATCTGGGATCTTTTGTTCAGGCAGCGAGTAGCGGAGATCCTGGGCCGGACTGTGCTGCTGGTGGTCACCGTTACCGCGGCCTCCATAATATTGGCATTGCCCTTGGCCTGGCTAACAACTCGCACCGACCTGCCATTCCGGCGCGCCTGGGTTGTTCTCACCGCCCTGCCGTTGGTCATACCCAGCTACGTAGCCGGGTTCATCGTTGTCGCTGCATTGGGCCCCAGGGGGATGCTGCAGGGCACGTTGGACGGCCCTTTTGGAGTCGATCGCTTACCTGATATCCACGGATTCGCCGGCGCCCTGTTGACCTTAACATTCTTGAGTTTCCCCTACGTGGTGCTAACTCTCAGGGCGGCCATGCTCCGGATCGACCCGGCTATGGAGGAATCGTCCCGCGGGCTTGGGCGCGGCAATTGGGCCACCTTCTTCCTGATCACCCTGCCGCTGCTCCGGCCAGGAGTAGCCGCAGGTGGGTTGTTAGTTGCCCTCTATACACTCTCCGACTTTGGAGCAGTGTCCCTCTTACGCTATGAGACCTTTACCTGGGCCATTTTCGTGCAGTACGAATCGGCGCTGGATCGGACATTGGGCGCAGGGCTGTCTTTGTCATTGGTGGTGCTGGCATTGGCGATCGTGGGCCTAGAGCTGGTTAGCCGGGGACGGGCTCGCTATTACAGCAGCTCGACTTCCGCATCCCGGCCGCCCGCCACGGTCAGATTAGGCCGGTGGCGTTGGCCGGCGGTGGTGTTCTGTTCTTCGGTAGTAGCCGTTTCCCTCGCCGCGCCGATGTCTATCCTGGGCTATTGGGTTGTCCGGGGAATTTCCAACGGTGAGCCGCTCGACGTGGTATGGGAAGCGGTCGGAAACTCGGTCTACATCGCCGGGCTTTCAGCAACTGCTGCCGTGGTTGCCGCCCTGCCCGTTGCTGCGCTTTCAGTGCGGTACCCTGGGCTGCTTAGCGGACTGTTGGAGCGGCTCAGTTACATCGGGTTTGCCCTGCCAGGCATCGCCATCGCCTTAGCACTGGTGTTCTTCGGAGGCAGATACGCTTCTCCCTTGTATCAGACCACCGGATTGTTGTTGCTGGCCTACGTCGTCCTTTACCTGTCACCGGCCTTGGGTGCGGTGCGCACGTCGTTGCTACAGATCAGCCCTCGGATCGAAGAAGCAGCCAGAGGTCTCGGCAGCAGTCCTATCCGCGCATTCTCCTCTGTGACCCTGCCGGTAGCCCGGCCCGGTCTGCTGGCCGGATGGGCCTTGGTCTTCTTATTGGTGATGAAAGAACTGCCGGCAACCCTGATACTCAGTCCCATCGGCTTCAACACTCTCGCCACTTCTATCTGGTCGGCGGCGTCCGAGGCGTTCTTCGCCCGGGCGGCGTTGCCCGCACTGCTGCTGATCGCCGCATCGGCGGTCCCTCTGGCCTTCCTCATCCTCCGCGAGCGGCGGTAGGTTATAATCTACCGGGCCATCGCTTCGGCCTGCCATTTTCATAATTTCGGGAGTAGTGCGTTGCCTCAGGACAACACCCTCAGAATCATCTTGCCCGGCAAACTGATCGACGGGGTCAGCGATAAAACACAAGAAGGTATGGCCGTGGCCATTCGAGGAAGCGTTATCGAATGGGTCGGTCCAGCCTCCCAAGCAGATAGTCTGGCCAGCGTCGGCTCCCAAACGGAGACCCTGGATTTTTCCGGCGGCACGCTGTTGGCGGGTTTATTCGACATCCACACGCACACCAACATGCCCGGAGACGGCCGCACCGGCGAGCAGGTAAATGACGACGACACCGACGAGGTCCGCTTGCTCCGGTCAGCTCAAAACACCGCCCTCGCCGTGGCGTCCGGCGTCACCACCATGTGCGATTGCGGGTCTTGGAACCGGAACGCCTTCGCCCTGAAAGAGGGGCTGGCCCTAGGAATCGTGGAAGGCCCTCGAGTTTTGGTCTCCGGGCCTCCACTGACTGTGAAGCTCGGCCACCTCTGGTATATGGGCGGCGAAACCGTTGGCGTGGACGCGGTGCGATCGCGGGTCGTGGAATTGGTCGATCAGGGGGCTGATTTCATCAAGGTAGCCGCTTCCGGCGGCAGCACTTCAACCAGCGACCCTTACTCGGCGGCCTACTCGGTTGAGGAGTTGAGCGCCATCGTGGACGAGGCCCACAACAGGGATCGCACCGTCCTAGCGCATTGCCGTTGCACCGACGCCATCAACGTCGCGTTAGACGCCGGCGTGGATACAATATTGCACTGCGCCTTCTACGACAACGACGGCAGCTATCGGTTCGACCAGAAAACCGCCGACCGCTTGGCTATCTCCGAAGTTTGGCTGAACCCGACAATGGGACTGGGGAATGCGAACCGTGAACGGCTGATCAAGATAAAGGCAGAGCGTGAATTGACGCCCGATGAAGAAGACCGCCTGGAACGCTCCACTGTCTCCGGGGCGAACTCTCTGGCCCAGTTCAGCGCTCTGGTCACAGCCGGAGTGAAGCTGGTTGGAGGCTCGGACTGCGGATGGAGCTACTATCCATTCGGCGACTTTCAGGGCGAGATAATGTCTCTCCACAAAGCCGGTCTATCGCCGCTAGAAGCCATCTACGCCGCCACACGCAGTCCGGCTGCAGCCCTGTGCAACCTGGACACCATCGGAACCGTAGAAACAGGCAAAGAAGCAGACCTGCTGGTCGTAAACGGCGACCCCAGCCAGGACCTGGAGTGCCTGCGGGACGTGGTTGCAGTATTCAAGGGCGGGAGCAGGGTTGCCACGGCAAAAGAAAGGGCGGTCCTGGGCTAGCACTCATGCACCATTGGGAGAAGGGTGGGCCCATCAGCATCGGCTGGCCGGACCATAACGTCCCGGAGCGGGAATACACCATCGTGGAAGCGGAGCTCTTGGGCCAAGTCTTCCGCGGCCGGGTCACCGACGGCAAGAAAGAGGGCGGCTTCCTGGTGGTCTTCGCTTGCCCGGAAGTGGTCTTGGAGATGCTGGCCGAACAGGCGAGTAACCGGCTTGGATTCAAGGTGATCGTGTCTAATCTCAGATGCAGCATCGAAGGGACCATTCTCCGCAGCTTCGATTACGAGTGGTATCCCACTCCGGAGTTTGCAGACCGCCCCAGCGACCTGGCCCGTACCATCTCCGAGACATTGGAGGAAATGCGGGGTACTGGTTGAGCGGGCCAGGCTCCAAGCGTTCCCATGGCAGTTGGACTTACTCCAGAGTCGATTGTATTATTATGTCCGGTAAATTTACCCACCTTAGGTGGAACCCCAGCAGGAGGAAATTTTGAAGAAAGTTACTATGAGCAGCGTGGCCAAGACTAAGGCCGAGATGAGCGGCGGTCTAATGACCGGCACCCAAGTCTGGCGGCAAGCCATCTTGGACCCTGCGGACAGCAATAATTTCAACTTCAGTATCGTCGCCTTCGACGCCGGTTCTCGGAACAAGTTCCACAAGCATTCCGGCGACCAGATCCTGATCGTCACGGATGGCACCGGCACCGTCGCCACTGACAACGAATCTCTAACCGTCTCCGAGGGTGACGTGATCATCATCCCCGCCGGCGAGAACCACTGGCACGGCGCCCCCGACTCCACCTCCATGGCCCACATCACCATCACGGTCAAGGGCAGCGAGACCGAACAAACCGAAGCTTAGTGCCCGGTCTCTTCGGCCAGGCAAACGCAAAGAGTCCCGGAGATGTTGACCATCTCCGGGACTCTTTGCGTTTCGAGGTAAGAATAATGTGCCCGCCAGTTTTGGGCCCGCTCATCGTGAGCTCCGACTGAAGTCGCGAGTCTAGATGAAATCGGACCTGTCGAACCACCGGCCGCCCAACAGCCATGACCTGAGAAACATCCTTCGACAAGCTAAGAATGAGCGGATATAAGGAGACATCAGTCTTCCCTAGTGATTCCGGCTCTTATTCCTCAACAGCCTCGGCAATGATGCGGATGGTCTCGGCTAGGTCGCGGTCCTTGTCTCGGCTTTCCGGGTTCTCGTCTCCCAGGGCAGTGGCGCTGATCATGCGGTATATGTCGGCCACGCCTTTGAAGATATTGGGCGTCATGCCCAGATCGCTGAATGTCTTTTCGATCTCTTCCATCTCGCTGACCCACCGGCGGGACTTGGCAGGCATGGTCGGCATCCAGCCTTCCATGCGTGAGACGACTGCCGGCTGGCTGCCGCTGAACTCGGCCATCAACTCCTTGGTTAGACCCAGTTTTTCGGCTGCGATCAGCAATTCCGCGTGAAGAGCCGTTGTGCCTTTGGTCATCGCGGCGTAGCACATCTTGATTCCAGAAGCCCGGCCCAACTGAGGGCCCAGGTTCCGGACGTCCAAACCGAAGTCACGGAGTTGTTCAAACTCGGTAGCGTTGTCACCTGAAACGTAGATCCGAGGGCTGGAACCGTTTCGGGGTGGCCCGCCGATTATCGAGGCGTCCACATATCGGGCACCGGCTCCCTGCAACACCCCTCCCATCGCTTTGCTCAGTTCAGGGGCGATAGCGTTGCATTCGGCGAACAATAGTTCGGTCCCGGTGACCTTCACGGCATCGGCTATCTCACGGCACAGACCGGGGACAGCCTCGGAGACGGTGACCGACATCAAAACGTCCGACTGCTCAACTAATTCGTTGAGATTGGGTACGTCGGTGATCTCGGCCTGGTCGGAAAGTTCCCGTGTCCGCTTGCTGCGGCCATTCAGGCAGGTCAGCACCCGAAGTTCGTTCTCCTTCAACAGTTGGCCGATGGCATGCCCCATGTCGCCGGGGCTTAGTATTGCTACCGATTCTATGGACAATGAAGTCTCCTCCCACTATCACTTTTAATTATTCGCGGGTGTGTTTTTTCCCAATTAATCGGGCTCACCCGGGCTGGGCTGGCCGACGCTGATCGGATGGACGTTAGGTGCGGGATGGGGCACCCGGCGTGGTTTCAGATTGCTGTAGGCCATGACCATCGCGAACACAGCCGCCTCAACCAATACGACAGCCGCCCCGGACGAGACATCGACGAAGAAGCTTAGGTAGATGCCCACGAACCCACAGGCGGCGCCCAAGCCGGTGGAGAGCAGCAGCACGGTGCGGAACCGGTCGCTGAGCATCCTTGCTGAAACCGGCGGTATCACCGTTGCGCCAGCGATGAGCAACACTCCTAACACTTGCATGGAGACCACGATCGTGGCAGCTAAGACCAATGAAAATAGAGTCTCCACCCATCCAGTGGGCACACCGTAGAACTGAGCCACCTCGCCGTCGAAAGTCGCGAACAAGAAATACTTGTAGGCCACGAACAGCACCGCGATGGTCGCCAAGGTGACCACTAATATAGCCATCAGGTCGCCAAGCGTAACGCCCAGGATGTTCCCGAAAAGGGCCGCTTCAAAGTCGCGGGTGAATGACTTATACCGGCTGATGAGCACGATGCCCAGTGCGAAGCTGGCGGTTGTGATCACGCCGATGGCCGCATCGGCTGCTATCTTGCGCTTCTTAGCGGTGAGTGCGATCAATTGGGCGCAGAAGAACCCCCAGACAGTGGCGCCGATCAGGAAGTTGATGGACAGCACAAAGCTAACTACGGCGCCACCGAGTACGGCATGGGACAAGCCATGCCCGATGTAGGACATGCGCTTCAGCACGATGTAAACACCAATCATGCCGCATAAGCCGCCGACCAGTGTAGCGCCTATCATTCCACGCACGAAAAACTCATAATCGAAGGGCTCAAACATGGCTCGACTCTTCGTCAGAGGGCGAATGCTCGTGAGCGTGACGCACGTGGTCATGGGCGTGACTGCCATCGTGTTCCGACCCGTCCCGATGGTCTCTAACGTGCCTGGCCTCGATCTCCGGATCGAAACCGTGTTCGCGGACATGGATCGCTTCGTCTTCAGGGTTGCCGCCGGGCTCGTGAACATGGACCGGAGGCAACGACGCCTTTCCGTCGCTGTCCCCGTTCCTCCCGTAGGAATGAGGGCTCTCGGCCACGATGGTCATGCCTTCGTAGTGAATGACCGGCATCTCGGCGCCGTAGGTCAAACGCAATACCTCTGTCGTTATTACTTCGGAAGGCGGCCCTTCAGCCAAGATACGGCCCGCCAGGCATACGATCCAGGGGAGATGCACCGCCACGGCGTTGATCTCATGGGTCGTGATGATTATCGTCACGCCGTCGTGGTTAAGGTCGTGTAGTAGGTGCATCACGTCGTCTCTGGTCTTGATGTCCACGCCCGACGTGGGCTCATCCAACAGCAGCAACTGAGGGCTGCTAATCAGGGCGCGGGCCAAAAATACCCGCTGTTGCTGCCCGCCAGACAACTCCCGAATATGCCGGTCTGCTAGGTCCAAGATACCCAGGCGGCTCATCATCTCGGCGGCCAGGTCCTTCTCTTCTTTCCGGTACCAGGGGAAAAGTTTGTTCTCCATGGTCCGGCCCATCATCACAACTTCCTGGACCGTGACAGGGAAATTCCAGTCGATGGTCTCAAGTTGTGGCACGTAGCCGACCCTGGGCCGTTTCTTGGTGGTGGCGACACCATTGACCAATACCTCGCCTTCATAGAGGTCGACCGCCCCCAGCACGGTCCGCAAGAGGGTAGTCTTGCCCGAGCCGCTGGGGCCCAGCAGGCCCACGAAATCGCCGGGCATTATAGTCAGGCTGACGTCGGTCAGGACTTGCTGCTTCTCGTAGCCGCAGGTTACGGCCTTGATCTCAACTATCGGCTCGCCGGGACCACCCGGACCGGACTGATGTGGCATTGGATGTAGCATGGTTTTCCTTGTTTATGTCCTTCCAGCGGTCCGTAAACTTTTGGATGATCGCTTTAATGGTGGTGGTGCGGGTTCACATCCGGCATGTCCGGCAGCGGACCGTGCCGGTGGTCATCATGCCCGCCGTGTTCCTCGCGATGTCCGTTGTGCTCGTCACCGGTTGTCGCACCGACCAACTGAGTGGCCACCAATTGGGAATACAGGCCGTGGCTTGCCAGCAGATCGTGGTGGCTGCCCTGTTCAACCGCGTGGCCGTTGTCCAAAACTACTATCCGGTCGGCGTCCCT
>Ga0208747_1000609_pt1 | contig 10849 bp, 9 predicted proteins | sample Knorr_S7_td_AAIW_FD_185597 | JGI IMG/M metagenome (GOLD analysis project Ga0208747, IMG submission 185597) | Marine microbial communities from Southern Atlantic Ocean transect - Knorr_S7_td_AAIW_ad_750m_LV_A (SPAdes) (version 2) | ecosystem: Environmental > Aquatic > Marine > Oceanic | place...
GAATTTTTTTTTCTACAGCAGCTCTTACAGGAATTGTAAAAATACAAAAGTGAGCAGGATATGAGGCATCACCTAATTCTAACAAAGCAATTTTTTGAATCTTTCTATAAACGTCAGGCTTTGGGCTAAATTCAAGGCAATCAACATTAAACGTTTTTTTTAGATTTTCCAAATTTTTTCTTCCAACGTCTGTCAATTCTCTATATGTAGGTCGAAATGATACAAGTAATGGGTTGAGACCAAACACTTGTGTTACCACGTATGTAATATAATGCGAGTCCTTTCCACCACTTACAGGACAAATACAGTCATAGTTACTGCCATCTTTACTTTTATATTTCTCAAAAATTTGTTTTAATTCCGCCCTTCTTTTTTCCCAATCTGTTTTTTCCTTAACTTCAACATACCTACAGGCAGAACAAATTCCAGTTTCATCTAATCTATTTTCCCATTTTGTGTCTGGCATAACACAGTTTTTACAATATTTTATGAACACTACTAAATACGTTTAGAGAGCGTATTTAAAATCTATGTTGAATTTGTCACAATAATTTTTTCAAACTAAAATCCATGATCACCAGAACAGTGATTTGAATTGTTATTCCACGTTGCAGTAAAGAAGTTGAGTCCATATTGTTCACCTTCAATTACACACCATATACTCTTAGGTTTATTCGTAGGATAACCATTAATTGATGTAAGAATTTTAGGAAATTCTAACACATTAGCTGTTCGATTTTTAATAACAGTAGATTCTTCCAAAATTAGACCTGTATCATCATAGAATTTGATCTTAGCGTCTTGATGGTCTATGTTGGAATTTTCTGCTCCATCTGATACAATGCCAACGTAAGCATTGTATTCACCGCCAGTAATTATTTGACCCCATTTGAAACTTTTTTTATTTGGTGGATTGTAGATGTTATGATTGAAAAGAGATACAGCTATTGATGTATCAAGTCCACCATTACCATACACCAATTGATGTCCTATCCTAGTAGGCATTTTTCCTGATAAAATTCTTGCAGTTACAGAGAAAGTCGATATGGTGTGTTTATCTATAGAATCTTGTGAGATGAATGATTCTACATTTGCCTCTGAAAATTTAGCGCCTGGGCTAGAAAGTGAGTCTATATCATATTCTTTAATTTCATTACCATCATGATCAAAAATATTTAATTTGATTTGTAGTTCACTAGGAGATAGTATTGGATATAATCTAACAGTATTTTTTAGATTTGGGAAATACGGATAGAATCTCTGTGAATTAGAAGAATCATCCCAATATTCAGAAGATGTAGATGAATCATAATATGTGTGATTTGCACTAAAAGCACCATCGTTTTTTATTTGCCCTGTTAACATTCGACCATAAAATAGGAACTGAGGAGGTTGTTTTGCTTTAACTATTCCCCTGATATCATTTTCTAATTGTTCAAATGTCTTCTTAAATTCAATTTTCTTTGTTCCAAACCTTGGCAGATCTATATCCAATTTTTGTTTTATAGTTTCGTTTGGTGTTATGACTTCGATTTCTAAAGAATCTTTGCATGGTAACGGGCCTGCACTGAATAAAAGAAACGTATCTGTATCTTCATTTACCATCAAATCTATAGACGCTTCTTTAACTTGGTGAGAATTAACCTCTTCATCTTCAAAAACATCATTTAGTACTCTGTTAAATGCATGCACTTGATTAATGAAATTTTTTCCATGATGATTAACCATAACCGCAGGAAAGGGAATAAAGAGATTATCTGGGGAGAAAAACTCGACCATATAATTCGAAACAGATTCCGGAACCATTCCTGATAATTGGAAATTATAAACAGTTGGTTTGTCTATCTTATGGAGTTTTGACTTGATCTTTTTTCCATTGGTATCTATTGCAGTAATTTTGCATGCTACATTAGAATATTGACGTTTAAGCAAAAAATGGTTTAAAAAGCTAATTTCAGTAGTCGTGTTCTGAATTTCTGGGACAAGTAAAGAAGCTCTATGAATAGTATTAATTGTAGGATCGCGATGGTAAGTTTTTCTAGTAGCCTCAACTTGTTTTACTGTTTTCACGAGAAATAATTTTGTTTGTGATAAGTTAAACTTTGTTATCATTTACACGAAAGGTTTTTTAAAAAACCCATACAGAGAAATCTATTGTTTGAAAATAAGACTATTCTAATTACTGGTGGAACCGGCTCGTTAGGTCAGGCTCTTACAAAAAGACTTCTGGAAATGGGACCACAGGCTATCAGAATTTTCAGTAGAAATGAAAGCAAACAGATTGAAATGGAAAATATCTTTAAAGATGACAGATTAAGATTTTTTTTAGGGGATGTTAGAGATTTACCGAGACTTAATAAGGCAGTTGAAGATGTTGATTTTGTTTTTCATGCTGCAGCTTTAAAGCATGTACCAAAAATTGAATACAACCCGTTCGAAGCCATAAAAACAAATATTCTTGGTTCAGAGAACATAATTAATGCTTGTTTAACCAATAATGTAGAAAAAGCAGTTTGTGTAAGTACCGATAAAGCTGTTTCGCCTCTTAATATTTATGGCGCTACAAAATTGCTTATGGAGAAATTATTTGTTACGGCAAATAATTATTTGAATGAGGAAAAATATAAAACAAAATTTTTTGGTCTACGTTATGGAAATGTGCTTGGAAGTAGTGGATCTGTAGTACCATTATTTATTGAACAAATTAAATCCAAGAAAAAAATTTCAATTACGGATGCAAGTATGACACGATTTAGTATCACCATGAGTGAAGCATTGGATTTTATTTTGCATGCTACTGAATTAGGAACAGGCTCAGAAATATTCGTGCCAAAATTAAGAGCTTATTCTTTGCTAGATGTAAAGGAAGCACTTTTTGAAATGTTAGAAAATACAGGCGAAGAGATTATTGGTATAAGACCTGGCGAAAAACTAAATGAAACGTTGATTAATTCAGAAGAAATTCGTTATAGTTGGGAAATTGATAATATGTATATGATTTCAAATCCTGAAATTATGAAAACATATCCCAAAGCAGAAAAAATTAAAAATATGAAAATGTATTCGTCAGACTCTGTGGATAAAATCCCAAAAGACGAATTAAAGCAACTTATAAAAAATTTGATTTAATTACCATTTTTTAATACTATAATTTATCTATTAATTTAATCCTAGATATCAGTTCTTTTAGAAGGTCAGTAGTTATTGATGTAGATGCATCTGGACCCCTAGAATTTTTCAATTTAACATGTTTTTCAATTATTAGACGTTTTGCATGTCTCTCTTTTTTCAACAATGCAAACAAAAAAGGAGCAACTATACCAAGACTATGATCAGAAAAACCGTCATATTTGATTGCCTTTTTCCAATCAATTTTTTCGAATGGTGCAGGATATTCTGAAATACAATAACAGAAAGTTTTCCTACTTTTTGAGAATATTTTCATAATTCGTTTTTTGTTTCCACCCATGCCCATGCTTATAATAACAGGTTTTCGAGTTCTTGACACCCTTTCTAACGTTTCTGATGCATGCTTATCATTTAGCAAGCAAGTTCTAGATGCTATTTTGTATTTTTTCACACCAATCAACTCTAAATGATCCACTGCTTCAGGATAGAAAGCACTACAGAAAAATTCTATTTTTTGCCCATCAGCGTATTTTTTCATTTTTTCTGCTTTTTCAGATGTTACCTCTGATTTTCTTATTGTATTCCATTGAGGATGCTTCTTTGAATACAAATCACTTGCACGCCACATCTGAAATTTTACTGCGTCAGCACCAGCATTTTTGCACTCACGAATAATTTTTTCTGCTTTTTTGATATCACCTTCCCAATTAGAACCAATTTCAGCAATAACAAAAACTTTCATGATATTAACAAAACTACGAAAAATTTAACTGTTTTAAATAATCATAGATTTCTAATTGAAAACTAATCCACAAACTAAATTAACAGCAGTAACCAAAAATGATGCTTTATTCCTATATGACCTTCTTAAAGAAAGGGAATCTACTGTTAATATTTCACATAAAAAAATGCCAACTTACGCACAACATATAAAATTTATTGAATCAAAACCTTATTCAAAATGGTATGTTATAAAATTTAACAATAAAAAAATTGGATCAGTATACCTGTCAAAACAAAATGAAGTCGGAATTTTTATAAAGAAAAATATGCACTCACAAAAACTTGGTACATCTGTTCTAAACATACTGATGAAAAAAAATCATAGAAAAAGATATTTGGCTAACATAAACCCAAAAAATAAAAAATCAATAGGATTCTTTAAAAAAAATGGATTTGAATTGCTTCAATATACTTTTGAATTGAAAAAGGTTTGATTTTTATCTATGAAAATCTGTTAATTGTTTTCACGATATAGTCAATTTGAGATCCAGTCAAATTTGGATGAATGGGAATTGTAACTATCTCCTTGCCAATTTTTTCAGTTATAGGAAGTTTAACGGATTTTTTATACAATGACATTTGATGAATAGGCTTGTAATGAGTTCCAGTCTCAATTCCTTTTTCTAAAAGTTTCCTTCTAAAAGATTCTCTATTTTTCACACAAATCCAGTATAGATGATACACACAGGTTTTTGTAAATGGTATTTTTCTTGATACATTTAGCTCTTTCTCATAAATTTTTGCAATGCTTTTTCTCTTATTATTCATTTTTTGAATTTTTTCAAGTTGTGCTAAACCAATGGCAGCAGAAAATTCATTCATATAAAAATTCCATCCTATTTTGTCTACATCATAATCTGCATACTTTCTATTTGAAATGCCGCACCAGCGTTTTGATTTTAAATCTTCTGTCATTTTTTTATAATTACGATTATTAATTGAGATTAATCCACCCGTGGGCATTGCTAAATTCTTTACAGGATGAAAACTAAAACAAACAAAATCTCCATGACTTCCAATTTTTTTTCCATTATATTGGGAACCACATGCATGCGCTGCATCTTCAATGATCATAACATTGGATTTTGATAACTTTTGAATCCTTTTGATGTCTGCTGGAATTCCCCCAAAATGAACAGGTATTATGCATTTAGTCTTCTTAGATATTTTTTTCTTTATTTCTTCAGGATCAATACATAATGTATCAGGTTCGACATCTACAAAAACGGGTGTTCCACCATTATATCTAATTGCATGTGCAGTGCTTACAAATGATAAGGAAGGTAAGATAACTTCTTTTCCTTTAATATTACAAAGTGATGCAGCCAAGTGTAGTGCAGCTGTACCGCTATTAACAGCGACACAAGATTTTGAGTTAATGAATGTCTTAAATTTTGTTTCAAATTCGTGTACTTGACCACTACCAGCTCCTGATGCCCAAAAACCACTCTTTAACGTTTTAACTACTTTTTTTACCTCATGCTCATCAATAACAGGATCAAATAATTTTATGCCTTTCATCAATTCAATATCCTTCTAGACAACTATTTAGTATTCACTTATCATGGATTATAGACTGATAGAATTGGCTTTAGTAGTAATTATACTCTAGATTTAAATTTCAAAAGAAGGAATTTTAGATTTATACGATTATGAACGAAATTATTATTTTTTTATTTGCAGTAGCAGTTTTTTTTATAATTGAAATTATTGTTAGAAGAACAGTATTACAAGTCAACAAAGATTTTCAATGGCTGATAGTAGAAAAGGATAAAACTCCACTTCTGGATAAACAAGGATTATCAAAATTTATTTCTCATGGATTTGATTCTGAACTTGGATGGGTGAGAAAACCAAATACATCACACGACGAAATAGGTAAATTTGGAAAAACAAATTGGACGATAAATCAGTTTGGTGCAAGAACAAATCCAGATTTTGATAATTTGAAATCAAACATTTCATGCTATGGTGATTCATTTACTTTTTCTAGGCAAGTAAATAATGATGAAACCTGGGCACATTATTTATCAGAACTTACTGATTCTAACGTGATAAATTTTGGAGTAGGAAATTATGGAGTTGATCAGGCACTTTTACGACTAAAAAGAGAATTTTCCAAACATCCTACAAAAATTGTGATAATGGGAGTGGTACCAGAAACAATTTGCAGAATTGTTAGTGTTTGGAAGCATTATTACGAATACGGTAACACATTTGGTTTCAAACCAAGATTTTATCTAAAAAATAATAACTTAAATCTAATAGAAAATCCAATCGATGAAAAAAATAAATTTGAAAAATATCAAAACTACCTAGATGAGATTAAACGATATGATTTCTTTTATGAAAATAAATTTTTAAAGGAAAAAATTAGTTTTCCATATTGTATTACGATTCTAAAAAATTTAAGAAGAAACTTTAGTATAATTAATTCAGTACGAAAAATTGCTCAGAGAAAGAAAAAAAAATTAGAGTATGCTGATATCAAGTGGAATCCTATGAAAATAATTATGAGAATCAATTTAGATTGGCGGATAAAATTATTCAAGGATAATGAAACTTGTGAATTACTAAAACAAATTTTAGTTGAGTATGTTAATTATGCGAAAAAGCAAAAATTTAAGCCAGTTTTTGTATTTTTACCACAAAAGGATGATGTTCTATTCATTAAACAAAATTTTCATTTTTATCGTAATTTTGTAAATGAACTGAAAAAGATTGAAGATTTATTTTTCATTGATATTATCAAAGATATGACAAATCTACAAGGAATTGATAACCTATTTTCTGATAATAATGAATACGGCGGCCATTATTCAAAAGATGGTAATCAAAAAGTTGCGGAATTAATTTTTAACGAATTAAAAGTATTAAATGGATTAGACAAAATATAGCTAAGAAATGAAACCTTCCTCAGATTATAATGTAATCCTAATCAACCTAGACGGATTCAGAAAAGACAAAGTTGAACTTTGTCAATCATTAAGATTGCTCAAAGAAAGGAGTTATTATTTTCCAAAAATGTTTACTGTTGCACCATATACTTTTGCTGCACTACCAGCAGTTTTTTCAGGAATGTATCCCTCAAGAAATGGCGCTAATGCATACTATAACATGTTTAATTTCAAAAGAGACAAAATTGAAACATTGTCTGAAATCATGCAAAAAACAGGCCATTATACGTCGTGTGACATTATTGACGATTCAGTTGTACCTAATCAGGGATTTGATGAATACAATATTTATGATGAAAAGACAGTAGATTTTCAACAACGTCATATGGAATTCATTCAACGTTTATCGAAGAAGGATAAATTTTTTCTTTTTTTACATAATACTGAAACTCATAAAAAATTTGTTCGGGACATAATCGACAAAGAAAAATCCTCTAAAAATTTTTCTTATGATAAAAAAACAAAGAAAAGTGTGTATGAATCTTTTTTACAAGACACTGATGAATATGTTTCTTTAATTGTAAATACAATAAAAGATTGTAATATTGAAGAAAAAACTGTTTTAATTATTTTTTCGGATCATGGTACAAGTTTAGGGGAAAAAGATGGTGAACAATTCTATGGAACATTTGTGTATGATTATACCATCAATGTTTTTTGTATAATGCATGTTCCAGGTATGGGTAGCGATATAATCGATAAACAATGTAGAACAATAGATTTACTTCCAACTATTGGCGAACTTGTTAATGCGAAATTTAATAAGCAAAAGGAGAAGATTCAAGGAGAAAGTTTGTTTCCGATGATTCAGGATAAAAATACACAAGAAAGAGAAGTTTTTGTGGAAACTGGTGGACTGTATGGACCTTGGCCTTCACCAAAAAAACATAATGTTTTTTGTGTTAGAAAGAATAATAAAAAATTAATTTATAATGAAACACCCAAAACGTGGGAATTTTATGATCTTGAGTCTGATCCTAAGGAATTAAACAATATTTATGATGAAGAATCACAACTAGAACAATCTTACAAGGAAATACTCTATAGGTATCTTAAGGATAATTCAATACATTAAATTTTTACATTGTTATATTCTAAAAAATTTAGAAAGAGTTCCTGATTCCATAAGAGTCTGGTATGTTTTATAGTCATTCATAGAATCAAGTTCAAGCCATCCGTTCTTGATATAGACAGCTTTTAGTTTAGCGTTATTTCTAATTAGATACTGCAGAAAATCTGTCATATATGATTTTTTAAAATCTAAGTTTGGATTTAGTATGTTTTTATTATTTTTTGATATGGCTTTTGCTTCATCATATTTCTTTTTGATAAATTCTAATCCATTATTCTGAAATTTCATAAGACCAATGTATTGTCCTTGAATTTCGTTTAAATCTGAGGTTTTTTGCCCAATGCTTGTCAAATAATTTTCTTCATCTGCCATCAAACTCTCAGCGTCATCTAAAGGATTGTTAAATCTAATTTTCCACATGTCCTCCCAGTTTTTATCAACAATTATAGAATAATCATCTTTAGATTCAAGTAGTTTTTTTAATACATCTTTTTCAAAAATTATATCACCATATACAACTATCACAGAACCTTCCATTTTCTCCCTTGCACAAAATAATGTTTCAAGCATATTGGTGGTATTGTAATCAGTATTGTTAAAATATGTCAGAGATGATTGTAAATTTATTTTTTCTGCTAGATGTCCTGTGACTATAGATATGTCATCAATATTGAAGTGTTTGAATACATCAAGCTGCCATTCCAATATTTTTTTTTCAAAAATTTCAATAAGGCACTTTGGTTTTTCTAAAGTCAGAGGCTGTAATCTTCTACCTTCGCCAGCGGCTAGAATAATAACTTTAGAATTATTATTTGTCATGTGTTAACTCGTTAAAAAAATATTGTAAAATAGTTTTATTATTTTCATCTGGATTACGTTCAGGATGCCACATAACTCCTAAAATTGGATATTTTTCATGTAGCAGACATTCAATTGAGTTATCAGTTTCATCAATAGCAACGGATGTCAATTCGGATGCTAAAACATCTCCTGTAATCAAATTACTGTGATATGAATTAACAACAATTGAGTCTGTTCTAAGAATGCTAGAAATATTAGGATCCAAAATTTTTATGGCATGATTATTTCCCACATGTTTATTATTGTCATTTTGTACAACCGAGCCGCCAAAGAAATTATTGATTAATTGCATGCCCCTACACACTCCCAACAGTGGTACTTTCTTAGCAATAGCAAATTTTAGGCACTCTAATTCGGTTTTATCACGATCAGGATGAATACCCAAATTATCACCTCCAGAAAGAATCATGCCACTCAATCCAAAACTTTCAAGAAAACTTGTTGTGTCTGACAGACTATTAGGAATAAAAACTGGTATAAAATCAATTTTTTCCAATAAATTCGACCAATCATGACTTATCGCGTCTCTTCTTTCCACATAATTTTTTTCATTAACAATTCTTTGCGAAATCCCAATTTTTATTTTTTTTACAGTCATACTTCCCACATCATTCATTTAATGTACCCCAATGATTTCAATTTTTTCTTTGCTTCAACATCTTCATCAATTATACTATGTTCTAAAATTACGATTTGTTCATTTTGACAATCTAGTAGTATTTTTGAAGAAAGCAGTAGTTTCTCAAATAAGATCTCACCGCAGCCAATAGCAGCTGGTAAACCTATTTCAGAACATCGTATTGACATATGAGAGGCAATGCCACCATATTTTGTAATCAATCCAGATGGGTTTTTTGTGAAAATCCAATCATATCCGGGGTCCGCATTTTCAATCAAGATTATTTTGTTATTAATATTAGGAATATCAGTATCAAAATACTTCAGATGAATAATTTCAGATGTTAATTTTTTGTTAGTTATATAATTCGGTTCCGTTATATGATATTGAATAATTTCAAGGTCAGTTTCTGAAAAAATTATTGGAGGTAAAACAATATGCTCATTAAACACTTTTTTATTTTTTTCTTGATTTATTTTCACAGCAAAAACATCTTTAATTTCTGACAATGAATGATCTTTTAATTTTAAAATAGTTTTGATGTCCAAACAAGCCATTTCTTTTCTTGAAAAGCCTAGTTTTGTTCCTATCTCAGCAATTAATTCCAAAGCAAGGCTTAGATTTTTTGTAAATTCAAATTTTAGCTGTTCACGTTTTACTAAGGATTTCCCAGCAAAATTTAGAAAATCTGAAGTATTAAAGTTTAAATTGTGTTCCAAGAATATTTTATCTAAATTAATTGATTTTATGTTACGGATATTTTTTTTATTAACTTTTAGCAGTTTAACGTTATCAAAGAATTTTTCCTGAATATCATATCTGCGTGCAGTTATATCATATGTACCAGGTCTCAAATGTCCATATTTTTTCAGGAATTGTTTTTTTGAAAGTTTGTTATTAATTACAGCATTCATATCATCTTGAATTTCAGATAATGGCGATGATATAGAATTCATAAAATTTTCTACAAAGTAACTGTCCAAATATCCCTGCTTTTGAAGACTTTTGAGCATGACTGAACCAATAAATGCTATTCTAGCCATAGCTGAGAATGGAACTGCACCAAATTTTTTGCAGTCATTAAGTAATTGCTCTATTGAAATGATTAGATTTTTTGTGGTCCTAGAATGTTCAAGCTCAGATTCAATTTTCTTCCTATTATTAGACATTTTATTCGTTAATGATAAACAATCAGAAGAGATTTTGGGAAATTTCTCAATAATTTCTATTGTTAATTTCAATAATGCTTTTTCTATTTCTGATATTTCAAATTTTGAGAATCCGTTGATTTTTAATTCACTCAATCTATTTGGTAGTGTGAAATCATAACAAGTAAACAGAATATCAAATTCAACTTTATCATGAAGATGTGGGTTATTGGTTAATTTTTTCAAGTAAAAATTGACCAACTTTTTCTTTAATTTTTGA
>Ga0208747_1000612_pt1 | contig 10813 bp, 9 predicted proteins | sample Knorr_S7_td_AAIW_FD_185597 | JGI IMG/M metagenome (GOLD analysis project Ga0208747, IMG submission 185597) | Marine microbial communities from Southern Atlantic Ocean transect - Knorr_S7_td_AAIW_ad_750m_LV_A (SPAdes) (version 2) | ecosystem: Environmental > Aquatic > Marine > Oceanic | place...
CATGGGTGATCTATAGATTCATTTTCTTTTAGACCAAGTTTATTAAGAATATTTGTCATTGATTCTGCTCCAAATATTCTCATTAAATCATCCTCTAAGCTTATAAAAAAAATTGAATTTCCTTGATCACCCTGTCTACCCGATCGTCCTCTTAGCTGATTGTCAATTCTTCTACTTTCATGTCTTTCTGTTCCAATTACAAATAGACCTCCAAGTTCCTTAACTTTATTTTTTTCATCATAATTATTTTCACTGAAACTTTTACCACCTAATTTTATATCGGTACCTCGTCCTGCCATATTAGTGCTAACAGTTACTGCATCAATTTTCCCCGCATCAGCTATGATAATTGCTTCTTTCTCATGTCGTTTTGCATTTAATACAGAATGTTTTATTCCATTAACATTTAGTAACTTAGAATAAGTTTCAGATTTATTTATACTTGTGGTACCTATTAATACTGGCTGTCCATTTTTGTTACACTCAATTACTTTATCAATGATTGCTTTATTTTTTTCTTTGTCTGTTCTAAAAATTTTATCATTTGAATCTATTCTTATCATTTTTTCATTTGTAGGAATTGAAACTACTGGCAAATTATAAATATCAAAAAACTCTTCTGCTTCAGTTGCCGCAGTACCAGTCATACCTGCTAGTTTTTTATACATCCGAAAATAATTTTGGTAAGTAATATTTGCCAATGTTTGATTTTCTGAAAGAATATCAACTTTTTCTTTTGCCTCTAATGCTTGATGAAGTCCATCAGAATATCTTCGACCTTCAAGAACTCTTCCTGTAAATTCATCAATTATTTTTATAGAATTATTTTGAACAATATAATCTTTACCTAAAAAAAATAAATGATTTGCCCTCAAGGCCTGATTAACATGATGAACTAAATTAAGATTTTTTGGATCATAAAAATTATTATTTTTAAGAATACCTGCTTTAGTAAAAATTCCTTCAATTTTATCTATTCCTATATTTGTAAGTAATACATTTTTATCTTTTTCATCTATTTCATAGTCTGAAGGATGTAGATCTTTGATAAGTTTGTCTACCGTTAAGTACTGATCCGGTTTATGTTCCACGGGACCAGATATAATTAAAGGAGTCCTGGCTTCATCAATAAGTATACTATCTACTTCATCAACAATACAGAAATTATGGTTTCTCTGCACCATTTCTGATAATGAATAATTCATATTATCTCTAAGATAATCAAAACCCAGTTCACTATTAGTTCCGTAGGTTATATCGCACTCATAATTTTTTTTTCTTTCAATGGTATCTAATTCACTAGTAATGCATCCAACACTTAATCCTAAATAATTATAAATTTTACCCATCCACTCAGAATCTCGTTTTGCTAAATAATCATTTACCGTAACTATATGAACGCCCTTTTCTTCAAGTGCATTTAGATATGCTGGCAAGGTTGAAACTAATGTTTTTCCTTCTCCCGTTTTCATTTCTGCAATTTTACCTTCATGAAGAATTATTCCTCCCATAAGTTGAACATCAAAATGTCTTTCTTTAAGGGTTCTAAAAGCTGCTTCCCTGACCAATGCAAAAGCTTCAGGCAAAATTTGATCTAAGTTTTCTCCTTCTTTAATTCTTTTTTTTAATTCCAAAGTTTTGACTGGAAATTCATTTTGAGCAATTTTTTTAACTTCATGTTCTTTATTGTTTATTTGTATTACAAAATTTTTTAATCTTTTAAGTTGTTTTTCATTATCTGACTTAAATATCTTGTTAATAAAATTTAAGGGGTTGAACATTTATTTATTTAATTTGTAGAATTTCATTAATTAAGTATCTATATAGTTATTTATTAATAAATTTAAACATAATGGCAATAAATATAAAAAATTTTTTAAATGTAAAAAATAAGCTTTCTAAAATGAAAGATTTTCAGGATCTAGGCCATATAGATGGTATTTCAATATCTGCAATTACAGCAGATCTTTATGGTGATGGAAGAGATGATATTACTCTTTTCTATTTTAACGAGGGAGCAAAATATGCTTCTGTTTATACAAAATCAAAAATTGTATCAGAAAATATCAAATTTAATCTTCAATTAAAAAATAAATTGGTAAAAGCATTATTTATAAATACAAAAAATGCAAACACTTTTACCGGAAAGCAAGGATTTGAAAGCATTAAGGAATTATCAAAATATTTGTCTAAAGAATTAACTTTGAGAGCTAGTAGAGCCGAGGTTGGAACAAATGATGTTGTTAAGCCAAACCAAATTTTATTTGCCTCAACAGGAGTAATTGGTGAAACTTATCCAGTCGAAAAAATAAAAAACAAAATTCCTGATTTAGTAGCAAGTCTAAAAACTGTTCAAAATAAATATGTTTGGATAAAAGCAGCTTCAGCAATAAAAACGACAGATACAATTCCAAAGCTAGCTTTTGAAGAGTGTAAAATTGGAGAAAAAAATGTTAAAATTTATGGTATTGCCAAAGGAAGTGGAATGATTGCACCTAATATGGCAACGATGCTTGCTTTTATTTTTACGGATGCAGATCTTTCTGCAAATATATTAAAATCACTTTTAAAAAGAAATATCGATAGCACATTTAATGCTATAACAGTTGATGGCGATACATCTACTAATGATATGCTTACATTTTTTTCTACTGGCAAAGTAAATAATCCCAATATTGAAAATATTTTAGATCCAAGACTAATTAATTTTGAAAAAAAATTACACAATGTAATGTTAAACTTAAGTTTGCAAATTATAAAAGACGGAGAGGGTGCAAAAAAACTTTTAAAAATTAATATTAGTAAAGCACAAAATTATCAGTCTGCTAGAAAAATTGCTTTTTCAATTGCCAATTCACCACTAATAAAAACGGCTATCGCGGGAGAAGATCCTAACTGGGGTAGAGTAATAATGGCAATTGGAAAATCAGGAGAAAATGTAAATGTGAAAAAATTAAATATTAAATTTGGAGAGCTTAGTATTATAATAAATGGAGAACTTAATTCTGAATATGATGAAAAAATTGTCCAAGAATATATGGAATGGGATTCTATTGAAATTAATGTAGAAATGAATATGGGTGAAGGAAATTATATAGCGTATACATGTGATTTTACAAAAGACTATATTGATATTAATACAGACTACCGTAGCTAATATTGATATATTTAAAAAGATAACTAAATAACTATAATGATTAAATACAATTTAATTTGTGACAAGTGTAAGTTTACTTTTAACAGCTGGTTTTCGGCTTCATCAGAATTTGATCGTTTGAAAAAAAAAAAACTGATTACGTGTACATATTGTGGATCATATAAAATTTCAAAATCGATTATGTCACCTAACGTTTCTAGGATTGAACAAATTGATAAAAATAAAATTAAAATTAAAAAAGAAGTAAGAAAAAAAATTCTTGAATATCAAAAATTTATTAAGGAAAATAGTACTTACGTTGGCGAGGATTTTGCTTATGAAGCTAGAAGTTTGCATTATGATAAAAAAAAATCAAAAACAATATATGGCAAAGCGACCCAAGAAGAAATTAATGATTTAGATGAAGAAGGAATTGAAACCACAACAATTCCTTGGATCAAAGATAATGAAAATTAATTTTTTATAAAAGAAGAAATATAATTAACAGACTTATCTCTACTAATATTCCACTGATCTAAAAAAATATTATAAACTATTCCATCTTCTTGATTTTGTTTTAAATTGAAATTAGAACAAATCTTATTTAATTCATTTGGTTTTACAAAATTGTTCCAATCATGAGTTCCAATTGGTAACCATCTAAGGACATACTCAGCTCCAACTATAGCAAATACATATGATTTAAGAGTTTTATTTAAAGTAGCAATAAACATAATTCCGTTTTTTTTTAATAAATTTGAACAACATTTAATAAAATATTCAAGATCAGAAACATGCTCTACAATTTCCATATTTAGGATAATATCGTATTTTTTTTTATCATTTAATTTTTCTGGAGAAGTATTTATATAATTTATTTTTAATTCGCTTTTTTTTAAGTGTAACTTGGCAATTTCTATATTTTTTTTTGATGCATCTATAGCCGTAACATTAGCTCCTAGCCTTGACATTGGTTCAGATAATAATCCTCCACCACAACCAATATCAAGCAAACTTAAATTACTAAATGGCGTTTTAAAAGATGTTATTTTAAAATGGTTAATTACTCCAGTTTTAATGTATTGAATTCTAGAAGGGTTAAATTTGTGTAAAGGTTTAAACTTTCCTTTAGGATCCCACCATTCTTCAGCCATTCTAGAAAATTTTTCTATTTCTTTATGATTTATTGTTTTCACTTCAGATTTTCTTGTAGAAATTAATTTTTAAGAGTATTTTACCAAAAAATTTCGTAACTATAAATAACAAATAAACATGTCTTTAATAGTCTTAAAATTTGGTGGTACATCAGTTGGTAGTATTAAAAAAATTAATTATGTAGCTAAAATTATTAAAAAACACCACCATAAAAAAAACAAACTTATTGTTGTTTCATCTGCTATGAGTGGTGTGACAAATGATTTAATTAAAAAATCAAAGCAAATAAGTAAAAATTTTGATAAATTTGAATATGATGTTCTTTTATCCTCAGGAGAACAAATTGCTTGTGCACTATTATCAGGTGCACTTTTAAAAATTGGACTAAAATCGCGATCATGGCTTTCTTGGCAAATTCCAATAATTACTAAAGGTGATCATAAATCATCACGTATTATATCAATTAATAAAAAAGAAATTTTAAAGTATGTAAATTCTGGAGGAATTCCAATAATTACTGGATTTCAAGGAATTTCTAATAATAGAAGAATTACCACTCTAGGAAGAGGCGGTTCTGATGCGACAGCTATTTCTATAGCTAAATTTTTTAGTGCTGATGATTGCTTCATTTATACAGATGTAAGTGGAGTATATACAACTGATCCAAAACTAAATTCAAAGGCAAAAAAAATTAAGAAAATATCCTATGAGGAAATGTTAGAAATGGCATCTCTTGGAGCAAAAATTATGCAGCCAATTTCATTACAAGATGCAATGATAAATGACATTGATATTAATATAAGATCAACATTTATAAATAGTAATGGTACAAAAATTTCCAATAACCAACAATTATTTAATAAAAATCCAATTACTGGAATTGCATTCACAAAAAATGAAGCAAAAATTACTTTAATTGGAGTTATGGATAGACCGGGAACTGCAGCTAGTATATTTAAACCTTTAGCGGATAATCAAATAAATGTTGATATGGTTGTTCAAACTAGTTCTTCAGATGGTGGACAAACAGATATCACCTTTACAATAATAAAAGATGATATCAAAAATTGTATTAAAATATTAAAAGAAAATAAAAAAATATCGTATAAAAAAATTATACATGATGATAAAGTATCTAAGGTATCGATTGTTGGAGCCGGAATGATAGCAACTCCTGGAGTTACTTATAGGATGTTTCAAGCTTTAGCTAAAAAGAAAATAAATATAATGGTGATTTCAACATCAGAGATTAAAATATCGGTTCTTATAAATCAAAAAAATATTAAAAAAGCCATTAGGGTTTTACATAAAGAATTTGATTTAGATTAATTTCAATGAGCATTAGACCTTTTAGGGACATAAAAAGAAAAAAAACAAAGACTATTTCAATTGGAAATGTAAAGGTTGGAGGAGATTCACCTATTACTGTTCAATCGATGACAAATACATTAACAACAAATGTTAAGGATACTATTAATCAGATAAATCTGTTATCAGAGGCAGGAGCTGACATTGTAAGAGTATCATGCCCAGATAAAGAATCATCATTAGCTTTAAAAGAAATAACAAAAAATATTAATGTTCCTTTAGTAGCAGATATTCATTTTCATTTTAAAAGAGCTATTGAGGCAGCTGAGTCAGGAGCTAAATGTTTGAGAATTAATCCTGGAAATATTGGATCAGTAGATCGGGTTCATGAAATTCTAAAAGCTGCAAAAGATAATAATTGTTCTATAAGAGTAGGCGTAAACGCAGGGTCTCTTGAGCAAGATATTTTAGAAAAATATAAAGAACCTTGTCCGGAAGCTCTTGTAGAAAGTGCTTTAAGAAATATTAAAATTCTTGAAGATAAAAATTTTTTTAATTTTAAAATAAGTGTTAAGTCTTCCGATGTATTTTTGTCTGTAAAGGCTTATAGGCTCCTTTCAGAAGTGTGTGATTATCCTCTTCATTTAGGAATAACCGAAGCAGGAAGTTTGATTCCAGGAGGAGTAAAATCTTCCATCGGAATAGGAATGTTATTAATGGAAGGAATAGGCGATACTATAAGAGTATCTCTATCAGCAGATCCAGTTGAAGAGGTTAAAATAGGATATGAAATATTAAAATCACTTAATATAAGAAATAGAGGTGTAAAGATTATTTCTTGTCCTTCATGCGCAAGACAGGCTTTTCCAGTAATAGAAACTGTTAATCTTCTAGAAAAAAAATTGGCACATATTAGGACCCCTATAACTTTATCTATAATAGGCTGTGTTGTTAATGGTCCTGGAGAAGCAGCTCAGACAGATATTGGATTAACAGGTGGTGGAAAAGGGAATAATATGATTTATATCAAAGGTCTTCCACATAAAAAAATTGCAAGTAAGGATATGATAGAAAATATTGTTGATTTTGTGGAAAAAAAATCAAACGAATTATTAAAATCATAAATAAAAATTAAAAATGATTCCTGTAAATAAAATAGAAAATTTAATTAAAATATATGCCGACCTGGAAAAAGAATTATCTTCTGGATCAGTGGATAAAAAAGAATATGCATCAAAATCAAAGAAATATTCTAGCCTGGGGAGTGTTATTAATCAAGCAAGAGAATATCTTAATTTTGAAAAAGAAAAAATAGATTTAGAAAAGATTATTAATGATAATCAAACGGACAATGAAATGAAGGATATGGCTAAAAATGAATTAAAAAACATTTTAATTAAAAAAAAAATTAATGAAAAAATCTTAAAGGTTTTTTTAATACCAAAAGACGAGGCTGATGAAAAAAATGCAATTCTAGAAATACGAGCAGGGACAGGAGGATTAGAAGCCAGTCTATTCGCGGCAGATTTATTTAAAATGTATGAAAAGGTTAGTATTAAAAAAAAATGGTCAATTGAAATAATAAGTATATCAAAAAGTGAAGCAGGGGGATTAAAAGAAGCAATTTTTTTAATAAAAGGAAAAAATATTTATTCAACATTAAAATATGAATCTGGAGTGCATCGTGTTCAAAGAGTTCCAGACACAGAAACTCAAGGAAGAGTACATACTTCAGCTGCAACAGTTGCAGTTTTACCTGAAGCTGAAGATATTGATGTAAAAATTGATGATAAAGATTTAAGAATTGATGTTTTTAGATCTGGAGGACCTGGTGGGCAATCGGTTAATACAACAGATAGTGCTGTTAGAATAACTCATATTCCTACAGACATAGTTGTTAGTCAGCAAGATGAAAAATCTCAACACAAAAATAAGGCTAAAGCTATGAAAATATTAAGATCAAGAATATATGAATCTGAAAGAATAAAAAAGGACATAGAAAGAGCTAAAGATCGTAAAAATAAAATAGGATCTGGTGATAGATCTGAAAGAATTAGAACTTATAATTTTCCACAAGGAAGAGTAACAGATCATAGGATAAATTTAACAATGCATAAATTAAAAGAATTTATGGATGGTGAATTGTTTGATGAAATGAATGAAAGTTTAAGTATTCAAGATCAGGAACTTAAATTAGAAAATCTAAAACAATAATGATAATTGATAATTTAATTTTCGAAGGGACAAAAATTTTAAGACAAGAAAATATTGAAAATCCAATGTTAGATGCAGAACTTTTATTAACTCCCATTACAAAAAAAGAGAGGAAATTTTCAATAATTTATGGCAGAGAAAAAATTGATAATAAAAGTGTTTTAAAATATTTTGATTTAATAAATAGAAGAAAAAAAAAGGAACCTATTGCTTATATATTAAATAAAAAAGAATTTTGGAGCACAAATTTTGTGGTAGATAAAAATGTGCTTATACCAAGACCTGATACTGAAATAATTTTATTTGATATTAAAGCTAGATTTAAGAATAGTAAGAGATTAAGTGTTTTGGATATTGGAACTGGGTCAGGATGTATATTATTATCTATTCTCAAAGAATTCAAAAATTATAGGGGAGTTGGTTTAGATAAGTCAAAAAAAGCTATTAATATTGCAAAATTTAATTCTGATCTTTTGTCGATTAACAATAGATCAAAATTTATAAAATGTGATGTTGACAATTATAAATTTGATCAATATTATGATCTTATAGTTTCTAATCCACCTTATATATGCTCGCATAAGATAAAAAATCTGAGTGTAGGCATTAGGAAATTTGAACCATATATAGCCTTGGATGGTGGAAAAACGGGATTAGTGACAGTTAACAAGGTAATAAATAAAGCTAAAAAAATTTTAAAAATTGGCGGATATTTATATTTAGAGATAGGTTATGATCAATCAAGATTAGTATGCCAGATTTTGCAAAAAAATAATTTTAAAGTAGTAGACAAACTTATGGATTATAATAAGAAAATTCGTTGTATAATAGGCACAAGATTAAAATAAATTATGGCCATAGGAAATATTTATTTTATACAATAATCTAATTGAATATATTTTTATGAATAAATAATGATAAATTATAGAAATAACAATAACAGAAGAAATAAATTCAGAACTAGTAATCGTAATTTTAGAACTAATGGTTCTAATATTCCAAGTCTTGGATTAAAAAATAATTTTCAAAGAATGCATTCAAGTGGAAACAATAATAATGCGCCTAAACTGATTGAAAAATATAGCAATTTAGCAAGAGAAGCTTTATCAAATGGGGATAAAATTCTATCAGAAAATTATTATCAACACGCAGATCATTTTCTTAGAATTTTAGAAGAACAAAGAATGTCAAGGATTGAATCGCAAAAAGAAAGCAATGAATTGATAACAAAAAAAATAAGTGCAAATAATGTACCTGACAGTAACAACAAAAGAACAGAACCCGAAGCAAAATTGCCTAAAGATATTTAGCTATTTTCTTCAATCATTTCAGATAATAATATATTAATCTTTATTTTTTGTACTTCAAATTTTTTTCTTAATTCCCCTTTTAGTATTTTTCCCGATGGTAGTTTTAATTTTTGTGAGTTAACTTGTTTACCATTAATATGCACTTCATAATGTAAGTGTGGGCCCGTTGATAGTCCAGTTGAACCAACATAACCAATAATCTGACCTTGCTTCACTTTTTTTCCATATTTAACTCCATTTGCAAATTTAGATAAGTGTGCATATACAGTTGAATAAGTACTATTGTGTTTTATTTTTATACAATTTCCACCACCACCGCACCATTGAGCTTTTATAATTGTCCCAGTACCCGATGCTATTATAGGAGTTCCCGCTTTTGCTGCAAAATCTGTTCCTCTATGCATTTTAGTAAATCCTAAAATTGGATGTTTCCTTAATCCAAAATTAGATGATAATCTTGCACCGTTAATTGGCGTCTTCATTAATGCTTTTTCAATACTCTTTCCTTTAGAATTAAAATAGCCTTCAAATTTTTTATCTTCAAATCTGTAAAGTGAAATTTCTTTATTTTGTGAAATCATGCTTGCATAAATAATATTACCTGTTTCATAAAAATCTTTATTTTCATCTACAAATGTTTCATAAAGAATTTGGAAACTATCGTTTTTTCTAATATCTCTTTGAAAATCAATCTCAAACCCATAAATTCTTGCAAATTCTATAATTATGTTTGGATGAACTTTTTTTTTTATCGCAGCACTATATAAGCTATTTTCTATAATACCTTCAGCAAGAATATTTTTTTTAAATAATTTTGTAACAATTTTCTTTGCAAAAAAGGTTCCATCAAAATTTTTTTTAACAATTATTTTAATAGTTCTTGAAACTGGGAAAGTTATATTTTCTATTTCTACATCTTTTTTATTTTTTTTAATGGTAAATATTAAATTTGTTCCTATTTTGAGAGAATTCAAATTAGTGAATTTATTAATCTGAGTTCTTATTTTTTCAATTTCCGGTTGTGGAATTTTATAACTTTTTAATATTTCATTAAAGTTTTCACCCTTTTTAATTACATGTGAAATATTAAAAAAATTTGATTTTAAATTATCTAAAAAAAACTTAGTTGTTTCTTTAAAGTATTCATTTTTAGTTAATTTTACTAACTCCAACGTTTTTTTTTCAGCAGAATGTTTATTATATTTAATTGATAAAACAATGATTAAGATTCCAATAGTTGCGAAAATTAAATTATTTATTTTTTTTAAAAAATTATTGTTTATCTTCACTTTCATCATTAATTTATGCTCTTTAAATTTATTATTATTAACTAGTTTATATTTGAAATAATTCAGTAAATTCAAGGTTTTTTACAATAATTTTTAACATTCTTAACTCTTGCTTTATCTTGCTATTATACTATAAGCACTGTTCCCATAACTGAAATAGTTAAGGTAAATAAGGCTTTTTATTAAAAAACAATAAAATGCCTTTAGCTCTTTGAATTTGTAAATTTTTAAGAAGAGAAGTGTGGACAGTTAAGGTTACCAAATTAATTGTCGTACACACTTCAAAAAGTATAGATTAATTAATTTTAATTTATATGAAGCTAGTGTGCGCCGTTATTAAACTTGAGAGTTTGATCATGGCTCAGAACGTACGCTGGCGGCACGCCTAACACATGCAAGTC
>Ga0208747_1000615_pt1 | contig 10779 bp, 8 predicted proteins | sample Knorr_S7_td_AAIW_FD_185597 | JGI IMG/M metagenome (GOLD analysis project Ga0208747, IMG submission 185597) | Marine microbial communities from Southern Atlantic Ocean transect - Knorr_S7_td_AAIW_ad_750m_LV_A (SPAdes) (version 2) | ecosystem: Environmental > Aquatic > Marine > Oceanic | place...
AGTGGATCCTGTGGAAATGCTGGCAATGTTTCAAGTGCTGAAAAACCATTCCTCCTCCCTGCCGGAAAGCATTTCAACACATCCGGATATGTCTTCCAGGATGGAGAAACTCGAAATTATAATTGATCAAAAGCCGGATTTTGTGAGCAAGCCAGTTCTTTCCAAACAAAGTTGGGAATCCCTGCAGAATATTTGTAAAAATTAATAGTTGTTGTACTGGTAAAAAGTTGTCATTCCCGTCACAAACCATTCTCAATAAATTTTCACTCCATCTCTTTTGTCATTCCCGCGGAGCTTGCCCTCGACCAGATCGGGGAGCGGGAATCCAGGTGAAACCATTTCAAATCAAACCATTTTTGTCATCCCGGACTTGATCCGGGATCCATGGAAACTACTACATATCAAATTCTCAACCACTGTTCCGAAAGAATTGCGGGGACTAGAAGTTAATTCTTTTTTGCATTAACTATCGTGTCCCCTTAATTCGTTGCGTCTTTGCGCCTTTGCGTGAGCCCACGGCGTTCAGCTTGAATACATAGCGTCTTTGCGCCTTTGCGAGAAAAACATAAGTATCTGCAAGAATAATTAAATATCGTGTTCTCTTAATTCTCAGATCGAAATTGTCTTGAATCGAAAAATATAACAATTTCAACATGGCCTCCTGGACTACTGATCGTGTTATTTTGTGAAAAGAGGGGCGATCTCTGGATGCTCCGTTAGGGTAGCAATAGACAAGCCGACGTAGCCGCCAAACTTAAGAAGCATCACTCTTCTTTTAGTACTTTAATCGTTGCCTGAATACATGATTATTAAATCAAGAAGAAAAGAATTATTGGAAATGTAAAAAAAGTCACTGCTCATTATGGCGATTTGTTTAGTAATACGGTAATCTCAGACAAAATCATCGAAACTAAAAATTTTATTATGTCATGATATTTTTATCTTTTTGATTTTATTATATAAAAAAAATATAATGTATTTATTTGTTCAACAATGGAAAAAAATTTTGACATTGCAGACAATTTGTAAGAGTTATATGCTGTAGACGTTTTTATATTTTGCTGTAAACGTTTACATTATAGTTTAATCGGTTCTGCGGGAACACTTTAGAATGGTTCCGTGTGCCTAAACAAAAATCTTCTCATGGAGAAAATTATGTTACGTAATATGTTACTCAGTGCAATCACAGGGTTCGCCATTCTTTTCAGCAGTTCTAGTGTCGGTGCCGTTGAAATAGAGTATTGGCAATACACTTACAAAACAAGAGTCGAGGCGATCGACAAACTAATAATCAGCTTTGAGGCAAAAAATCCCGGCATCAAAGTTAAGCACACGAATTTTCCCTATGCCGATTATCGCAAAAAAGTGGCAATAGCAGTCTCCGCTGGAGATGGCCCCGATCTCGTGCAACTATATTATGGTTGGTTGAATGACTATCGTGAATCTGGATTGATTAAACCATTACCCAAAAGTGCGTTCCCACATTCCAAGATAGAAAATGAGTTTTTTGGAATGGTCAAATCAATGAAGGCCGATGGAGAATATTGGGGGCTTCCTACAGCAGTTCGATCACTTGCCCTTTTCTATAATAAAGACCTTTTTGCCGAAGCAGGAATTTCAGGACCTCCCGAAACTCTGGATGATTTTATTGATGCAGCAAAGAAAATGACTAAGAAGGACAGTTCTGGCAATTATCTTCAGATAGGTTTCGCAGTTGATACAGATGGCCAGGACCATCACTGGTGGCGTGAGGTTTTGACGAGACTCTACGGAGGACAGCCATATTCAAATGACGGTAAAAAAATTGCCTACAATTCTGACGCAGGAATCAAGGCACTCAAATTTATCACTGATTTGGAAAAAACTCACAAAGTGAGTTCCAATGGTTTCATGAACCGCGGGCAGGATGCCTTTAAAGCAGGCCGGGCCGGAATGGAAATTGATGGATCCTTCAGAATATCAACCTTCAACAAAGCTAAGGGCCTTAATTTCGGTATTGCAGAGTTGCCAGGTTACAGAGGTAAAAGATACAATTTTTCGTCTTACTGGGTTAATGGAATTACAAGGAAAGCAAAAGGTGAGAAATATGAAGCTGCCATCAAGTTTCTCAAACATATCACTTCTGAAGATGCAATGCAACTTTGGCTCGACACTGTAGGTGAACTTCCGGCAAAACCAAGGATCGCACTTGTTGAACAGAACAAACAACATCCTCTGTATGGACCATTCATAAAGGGGCTCAGTTATGCTAACGCAACTAGTTTTGTCTCAGAAAAACCGCAAAGACAATCTTTAATAGATGCATATGACATGGTTATTTTGAAAGGAATGTCTCCTGCTGATGCTATTTCAATAGTTGCAAAGAAAGAACAGAGAGTTTTAGACGAATTCTATAATAATTAACCTTTCTATTTTCCCGGTGGATATTAAGATCCTGCCGGGATTACCTGCTTTGCTATTACATGGTTTTGCGTTTTTGGGACAGTCTGACAATAAGCCAGAAACAAGCTTTTGTTGCGTGGCTGTTTCTTTCTATTCCTATTCTCTTCTATTTGATAATACGTTTTTATCCAACTTTTGAGGCTTTTTATGTCTCAACTGTTAAATGGAATATACTTGGGAATAAAAAATTTATTGGAATTAATAATTTCGTTAAGATCATAAATAATGAAGAGTTCTGGATCGTTCTATCCAACACTGTAAAATATGCGGTAATCGGTGTACCAATCAGCTTATTTCTTTCTTTTGTGATTGCCTATTATTTAAACGAGGTCACATTTGGACATGAGACGATAAGAGCTCTGTATTTTATTCCATTTCTTACTACTGCAGTTGCTATGGCATGGGTCTGGCGGTGGCTTTACCAGCCAGTCCCTATTGGATATTTTAACGTTATTCTTTCCTGGTTTGGAATTCCTCAGCAGCCTTTTCTGAAATCTGTTTCACAAGCTCTCTATTCCATAATGGCCCCTGCAGTTTGGGCCGGATTAGGATTTCAGATCATTATTTTTCTTGCCGGTTTACGGGCAATTCCACAAAGTCATTTAGAAGCTTCAAGTATAGATGGTGCTGGGCGCTTACAAGTCCTGTGGGAAATTCTACTGCCTGCTTTAAGACCCACAATTTTATTTCTTACTATTGTTTCAACAATTGGATTCCTGAGAATTTTCGATCAGGTTTACTCGATGAGTTCTGATAGTGCTGGAGGCCCCCTTAATTCGACAAAACCACTTGTTCTGATGATTTACGAGTCTGCTTTTGATGAGTTTAAAATGGGTTATGCTGCTGCATTAACGGTAATTCTATTTTTTATTCTACTGGCTGTAAGTCTTGTGCAGCTTTCGCTAATGAAAAAATGGACACAGTAAGCTATCGAATTGATCAATTCGGATTATTAAGACGGCATCATAAGCAATGGATTGTATTCACAATTCTCTATATAGGAGGGTTGATTATGATAACACCCATAATTTTTATGGTATCGACCTCTTTCAAGGAAGGGGCAGAGGTATTTGACCTTTCAATAATACCCAATGAACCGACTCTTAACAACTACCTCTTCATCCTTCAGGAATCCAAATTCATAAAGTGGTGTCTCAATTCATTTATTGTTGCATTTACGAGTACTGTTTCCGTCCTGTTTTTTGACAGCTTGGTAGGTTACACCCTTGCAAAGTTTTCTTTCAGGGGTAATGAAATTGTTTTTATTGCAATTCTGAGTACCCTAATGATCCCCACTGAAATGTTAATAATTCCCTGGTACATGATGTCAAGAACCTTTGGGTGGCTGGACACATACTGGGGAATAGCCTTTCCTGGTTTGATGACTGCATTCGGTACTTTCCTGATGAGACAGTTCTTTTTGAGTTTACCGGATGAATTGATTGACGCCGCACGTATCGATGGCTGGTCAGAATTTTCAATTTGGTGGCGTGTCGCAATGCCTCTCGTGATACCCGCACTCTCAGCTCTGGCAATCTTTCATTTTCTGGGCAACTGGACAGCCTTCATCTGGCCACTGATTGTCACGAATGACCCAGACCTCTACACCATTCCGGTCGGCATTGCCTCTTTCAACGGTGAATTTCAGGCGAATTGGGAGGTAGTGATGACCGCATCCTGTCTGGCCACAATTCCTACATTACTGGTTTTTATTTTCCTTCAGAAATTCATCATCAAAGGCATCATGCTTGCCGGAATAAAAGGGTGATCATGGCTTTAAATTACAATAAGTTTCCTGCAGACGTTTATTCAGAGACAGTGTTAGCGCCCGATTTCGAAATATACCGGGGTGTTTTCGCGTCAGAACTTCATGCAATCAACCTGGCTCAGACAGTTATGCTTTCGCGTCAAGGACTGTTAACGGAAGAAGAGGCATCTAAAATCGCAGAGGCCCTTTTCTTTGTCGAAGAAAATGTCGACGTGGATTCAATGAAGTTTGATGGTAGTTTCGAAGATCTGTTTTTTGTTATTGAACGTGAGTTGTCTCAAAGAATCGGAATCGAAATTTCGGGCAAGCTTCATACAGGACGTTCCAGGAACGACATGGAACACACGATGTTTAGGATGGTACTCCGTGAAAAGTTGGTCGAAAACATTGAATTTCATATACAACTGTCCACTATGCTAATCGACAAAGCAACTAAATCTCTAGATGAAATAGTACTTCTTTATACTCATGGCCAGCCGGCCCAACCTTCGACTCTGGCCCATTACCTGGGTGCTATAATAGAGGTAGTGATCAGGGACATGCGCCGCATCAACTCCGCCCTTCATGATGTTGACCTCTGCCCAATGGGTGCCGGAGCAATTACCACCTCGGGTTTTGATTTGGATCGTGGATTGATGGCCGAATTGCTTGGTTTCAGAGATTGTGTGGAGAATTCTTATGGAGCCATAGCGGCCTGCGACTACATCACGGCAAGTTACTCTGCCTTGAAGCTGAGCTGCATACACCTGGGTCGTTTCGTTCAGGATCTAGCGACCTGGACAGGCTTTGAAATATCCCAGCTATACGTTCCAGACGGTTTTGTTCAGGTTTCCTCGATTATGCCGCAAAAGCGTAACCCAGTCCCTACTGAGCACATGCGTCTGATGTTCTCTCTGGCGGCCGGGGGTGCAAATCAAATTATTGATACCATGCACAACACCCCGTTTGCAGATATGAATGACTCTGAACGAGAGACCCAGTCGACCGGTCACCAGGTTTTCGACCGCATGAACCGTGCCCTCAAACTTCTGAGTGGATTTGTGGATGCTGTTCAGGTTAACAAGGCTTCAGTCAAAAAACGAATCGATGATTCACTGGCCACGATTACCGAACTTGCTGACAGCATGGTTCGCCATGAAAAAATTAATTTCAGGCAGGCCCATGCAATTGCTCATTTAATCGCAAAGACATCGATCAAGGAAAAAATACCCCTGAAGAAGTTTAGTTATGATTCCTACTGTAAGTATTTCGAATCCGAGATCGGCTCTGCACCTCGGATGAAGCCCCTGGACTTCAAGAGGGTCTCTGATCCGGGGCATTTTGTAGATGTAAGGAAATTAAGAGGGGGGCCTTCCAGAAATGCAATGCTTGAAAGTCTGAAGAAGTACAAACGACAAAGTGAAGAGATATATACTACAAGTTTCAAATACAATGAGAGAATTTCCATGGCCGACCGTCTTCGCGAGGACACCGCAAGAAATTTATTTATCCATTGATATAGGTATTATGTCTATAGTAATCCTAAAAGATCTATCAAAAAAATATGCTGACGTTACTGCAGTTTCGGATTTCAACCTGACAGTTGAAAATAAGGAATTTGTGGTACTGGTAGGCCCTTCAGGATGTGGAAAAACAACTACGCTTCGTATGATAGCCGGCCTGGAGGACATAACATCCGGTACCGTCGAAATCAACGGCAAAGTCATCAACAACGTTCATCCCAAAGATCGGGATATCGCGATGGTTTTTCAAAACTATGCACTATATCCTCACATGAATGTTTATAAAAACATCTCATTCGGATTGCGAGCCCGGAAATTCTCGAAGAGTGACATCGAATATCATACACTTAAGGCCGCTGAAATACTTGATTTGACAGATCTGCTTGAAAGAAAACCGGGAGAACTGTCAGGCGGTCAGAAGCAGCGTGTTGCGATGGGGCGGGCTATTGTCCGGGAACCAAAGCTTTTCCTGTTTGATGAACCATTGTCCAATCTGGACGCAAAATTGCGGCATAAAATGCGCGCTGAAATTAAAAAGCTTCAACAAACGGTTCAAACCACTTCCATCTACGTAACGCATGATCAGATTGAAGCAATGACACTTGCAGACCGGATCGTAATCATGCGTAACGGATTGATCGAACAGGTGGGTACTCCTTTTGAAGTATACCACCAACCTGAGAATAGCTTCGTTGCAGGATTTATCGGTTCACCGGCAATGAACTTTCTAGAATGTAAACTGAATGGTACTCCAGATGGTTTTAACTGCACATTGAAAGATGGTTCAAGCATCTTGCTTCAGAATATTGAGTTGGAAACGGAGCTTTATGAGGGGCAGAAATCAGTACTTGGTATCAGGCCAGAGTATCTTATTCATGGCTCTGCCGACAGTGAACAATCCATCTCACTTACCGCCCAACTGGAAGTGGTGGAACCTCTCGGAGCTGAAACACTCTTGCTTTGCAAAGGAGAGTACGGAGAAATCACAGGGAAAACGGATCATGGAAAGGGGTTAAAATGGGGAAATACGATCCAGTTTCATGTGGATCCCCTGAAAATCCATATATTTGACGAAGCCAGCGGAAAAAGAATTTCCAAATCGTTCGAGTGACTGCTAGACAAAGCTGTAAAATAAAAAGAAGATTCTGCCGGCCTGTGAAACAGGGAGTTCAATGATCCTTCAACTTGATAGAAGATTAGCAAATATCCTGAAAGCGCCCGGGACCAAGTGATCCATTTGGTGAAAAAGGTTTAGTGCACAATGGACATGGGACCCCTGATCGAACTTCCCGTAGAGAAGCCCGCCCAACAAGGCCGGCTCACCGGGATCAGAAACGCTGATCATTGCCTCATATCGATCGTCCCATTCAGCTGAGAAATAGAGCCCCCTCTCCTTGACCCACCCTTCCCAATCATTTTCATCAATTTCGTTGGGAGCATTCATCAGGTCATGTTTCGAATTCAGAACCTCAATAGGTGCAGATGGATCAGTAATTCTCCACCGTATCGAAGGTCTCCCAATCACAAGCCTGCCTGGCGGTGTAGAATCAGGGTCCCAACGGTCAATGGGACGATGATATTGAGTTACAAGCCTTCCACCATCGCTGACCCATCGTCTCAAGGATTTCTGGGCAGTATTTACCGGACGCACTGAACAAGCCATGACTCCGACTACAATGGTATCATATTGGTCAAAACGGCCTTTTAGAAGTTCCTCGTCAGAAATCATTGAAACGGAAAAACCCATTTCAGAGGCCCAGTGCCATGAGCGGTCAAACCCTCCGTCAATCCACCCGACTTTCAGATTTTGAGATGTCTGAACCTCCACTACCAGAAACCGTGAGCTGCATTTGTAATGGCGTATAGTTCTGCCTACATGGGGATACTCAAACTCTTGATAATTCCAAGCTGGTCCTCCATTAAGGGCAGCAGAAATTGAATAAGTGCCGGGGCAAAGGCCTGCTGATGTTTTAAGATTAAATTCGTATACTTCAAGAGAATCGGAGTTTGAATTGATATGAAAGCTGGAGACGTCAGTGCTGAATCCCTTTGGAACATCAACGTCAACATCATGCTCTGCTGGAGAATGGACCGTTATCGAAATCCCCATATTTACTGCATCAATTTTATCGGCAGATTCCCGATTCAAAGGGATCAAAAATTTCTCCGGATGTAATGAACAAGAAATTTCCGGAAATGTCGTGAATGGAGAGTCGGGAGTGACCGACAGCTTGTAATCTCTACCACTCAGGAAAAAACTCACATCCGCTCTTGGAGGGTCTTCCTGCATAACTTCACTGTGAAAACTTCTGAAAGAAGAAAGTGGATCCATTCCTTTTCCACACTGCCCCTTTCCTTTCCAAAATAAGCGACTTCCTTCGAGAGTTGGTTCCGGAGATAAAACCACTGACAAGCCCTCTGGCATGGCCAATGCGGCCATGATATTTTTTTTATCTAATCCAGATCCCTCAAAAATTGATAATTCGACATCAAATTCCTGTCCGGCTAAGGGTTCCGATGGAAAAAATCTCAATCTCGGATTCAGAGAGCAACATGCCGCCGCAGCTTGTCCTGCCTGCCTGATCTTAAGTTCAGCTCGATGTCGTTGTGATTCCGGCAGCAATTCTTTCAAGCTTACTACGGCATCTGAAAACTCCGCCAGCGAATCCTCAACTGAGTTATTGTCCGGAAATGACTGAAGTGCTTTCAAGGAAGTTTTATCGGCCAGTCGAATCATCTTCCGGATCTGCGGGTTGGAGAAGACTTTTTCAAACTCAGTCCAGGATGCAGATAAACCACTGGTTATTTTTACTTCATCACTTGAACCAATTAATGCTGATGTTTTCAGCAAGTGCAGTGGGAGTGTTTCAGGAGATTCATCCCGCAACTCACCCATCCCCTGTGTGGCATGATATCCATGCGACCATTCGCCGATCTGCACATATGTTCCTCCCATCCGGTAATCAAATTCTCCGACATCCACAAAAGTTGTTGCTTCAGGTGGAGGTTCAACGTCGTCGTAGGTATTGCCGGCTCCCCCCCATGCGGGCAGGTATAGTTTAGAAACGGTCCATGGCTGCAGCCTCAAATCAGTAAAAACGTCCGGATTACCCGACATTTCGAAAGCTGAGTTAGTTGTCCGGGTGATGGCCCGATGGTGACCATGCTGGCCAGGTACATCTAGAAAAGTGGGACAAAGCACGTCCGGCTTGAAAAGCCGGATGGCCTTGATCATTTGTCTCAAAGTGTGTTCCTGACCCCAGATTGAGAAAGTCTGATCAGGAGATTTTGAAAATCCAAAATCACGGATCGTATCGTTCTCAGTCTCTGCCAACCAGCATAAGTCAGCACCCAGAACCCCCATGGCACGTATAAGTTCCTGGGTACGAATCAGGCCCAGATCGTCCCCGCGCTCTGTTCCCAAAGCATTTTGCCCCCCCTGACCACGGACAGCGTTTGCGTAGACGATATGCATGCCATCACCCAGAGAAAGCCTGGCAAGCAATTTCGAAGTCTCATCATCAGGGTGGGCTCCAGACTGCATGAAGGTCACAAGCGACCGCAGCGACATAAGGCGCCTCCACAAAGTCCTGAGAGGATCATACAGGTGGTGATTGTTCAGGGACATTTTTCTCACGAATACCTCCTTCAATTCAAAAATCTTTTAGTAAATCCAACATAATGCCCTGGTTTTCCAAAGCTTGGTTTCAAATACGCATCAAAAGTAAACCAACCATTTGTGTCATCGCCACACATTAACCATGACGATAATGAATCATCATCATGTTAAAACTTCAACGCTGTCTTTCGGACCGTTGATCATGTTTTTTGCGAACGGTAGGACGATTTCTGCGCACTGTCAAGTGGTTTTAAGATGCGGACCCAGGGTTTTCCGGCAGTTCATCAAGACTTGAGCCATGTTTCAGCATATCCTCAATCACTCCTTCCTCAACATCAATCATCAAGGCATCATTGAAACGATTAAAGAATCCGCACAATGCAGTTCGCAAGGTCAATTCAACGATTTGTTCCTCGCTGAAATGTTGACGCATTCGATCAAATATTTCTTCATCAATACGGTTGGCATTTTTCGTTACCTGACGCGCAAAATCACGAACTAACAGGTCTATTTCATCAAATCCCTGAACTTCTGGTTCAAGTATTCCAGCTACAGTTTCCGGACTGAATCCTTGTTCAACCAAACGGGGAGTGTGATGACCAACGCAATAATGACATTCGTTCAGCTTGGACACCGTCACAAGGCTTATTTCAAGGTAACGTTTTGGTAAAACCTGATCTTCCGCCAATTCCATCAACAACCCCATGATATGTTTGAGAGCCGTAGGACGATGTGCAAACACCTTGACCTGATTTAGAAAAGGACCGTATTCCGTTGCAAAACGCTGATACACCGGCTGAATGTCTTCCGGGACCTCCTTGATTGCTATATCTCTGACTCGTGCCATTTTCCTCAATTGTTTTGGTTAAAGAAATTAGCGGTAAAGTTGAGCCGCTCTTATTCCAGATGATCGATTAAAACTCTAATCTATCTTTAATCATTCACTTCCAATATATTATATGCAGATACTCAGTCAAAATCTAAGTATACTCAAAAACAGTTTTTATAGACACATTAAATCAGTTTCATACTAAATGTTTCAGCTACTTTAAATTACAAGGTGTTGGCGGTGCTTTTGGTAATTGTATTAAATGCAGGTAGAAGAAGAAACAGGATAAAAAAGATCAATTACAGCGATGGTTGTTTGAAACATGTCTACCAAGCATTTGGCTTTCATTGAATTCTGTGTTTGAAGAGTTGTAATAAAAGAGGAAAATCCTGTTGATTAAAAGCATCAAAAATCAATCCAACGATTTAAAAAGAATATGCCGCTTTGGGCAAGAATAGCATTTTAGAATTCAATAATAAAGACATCAACAACCACTTGTCATTCCCGCGGAGCTTGTCCTCGACCAGATCGGGGAGCGGGAATCTCCAGGTGAAACCATTTCAAATCAAACCATTTTTGTCATCCCGGACTTGATCCTGGATCCAGGGAAACTACTACA
>Ga0208747_1000616_pt1 | contig 10775 bp, 12 predicted proteins | sample Knorr_S7_td_AAIW_FD_185597 | JGI IMG/M metagenome (GOLD analysis project Ga0208747, IMG submission 185597) | Marine microbial communities from Southern Atlantic Ocean transect - Knorr_S7_td_AAIW_ad_750m_LV_A (SPAdes) (version 2) | ecosystem: Environmental > Aquatic > Marine > Oceanic | place...
TTCATATACTTGTGATTTTTTGAATCGCATTCTAAAAGGGAATCCATGTATCCAATAGTGAGTATGTAATTTTTTTTTAATTATTATTTTTTTTTTGAATCGATTAGTTTCCAAAATACCATCTCTAAGCATAAAACTTCCTATGATGGCAAGAACGTACATATAAGCCAATGTGATTATTAAATCTATTTTTCCAATTTCTTTAAAATAGCTAAATGTTATAATTCCCAATAAAGTTCCAATTGAACCGCCGCCGATTATAAACCAACCTATTTTAAGATCTATGGTCTTTTTAAACCAATGAGTTAAGGAGGCCGAGGTTGATGAAGCTAAAATATTGTTAGCTTCATTTGCTATCGCATAAGCTGGAGGTATTCCCATAAAAATTAAAAAAGGAGTCATTAAAAATCCACCGCCCACACCAAATAATCCAGATAAGAAACCTATTATAAAACTTACAAAAAGTATTAATATTACGTTTATTTGAACTTCAGCTATAGGTAAGTAAACTTCCATTTAAAAATCTTTAAATATACCTATTCCTCGATATGAAAGTTGTCAATATTTTAATATATTGTCTTGATTCCATTTCTCGCTGCATCTATATACAGTTCAGGAAATTTAATATGTCAAGAAAATGCGAACTTACAGGAAAGTCTCCTTTGAAAGGTCATAAAGTGAGCCATGCAAATAATAAAGTAAAAAGGAAATTCTTTCCTAATTTAAAAAAAGTAACTTTTAAAAGCGACATATTAAAGCGCAATATTAAACTTCGTGTTAGCAATGTAGCCTTAAGAACAGTAGATTATAAAGGTGGATTGGATCTTTATCTAAAAAGCGTTAAATCATTTAAATTGTCCCCAAAAGCAAAAAAACTTAAAAACAAAATAATTGCACGAGCTTAATTGTTAATGATTAAGATAGAAAATCGTTTTTTTTTTATTTTAGCGTTTTCAATGGCCTTGGTAGTCGCATTATCTAATTATCTAGTTCAATTTCCTGTTAATTATATTGGTCTTCAAGATGTATTTACCTATGGAGCCTTTAGTTATCCAGTGGCATTTTTGATAACTGATTTAGCAAATCGAAAATATGGAAAAGCAGTTGCTAAAAGAATTGTTTATATAGGTTTTGTTTTAGGGGTAGCTTTAACTTTATATTTTTCTACTGACTTTTCAAATTTAATATCAAAGAGAATTGCAATTGGATCGGGTTCAGCTTTTTTAATTGCACAATTGCTTGATGTTCAAGTATTTGACAGTTTAAGAAAAAAAGTTTGGTTTGTTGCTCCTCTGATATCATCGTTAATTGGATCAAGCATTGATACCTTTTTATTTTTTTCAATTGCCTTTTATGGAACAGGAGTGAATTGGGTAACTTTATCTTTAGGCGACTTATTTGTTAAAATATTTGTTGCATTGTTAATGTTAATTCCTTTTAGAATTTTACTTTCTCGCATCCAGGAAATTTCGACTATTGAAAAAAAAATTAGTGTATAGTTTTATAATTTTTTTCTGAAAAAAGTTTAGTTAATTGATTGATCATTACATCCCCAAGTTCTTGAACATCAGCTATTTTAATTGCCTTTTTGTAGTATCTTGTTACGTCATGACCTATGCCAACAGCTAGGATTTCAACTTTTGAATTTTCCTCAATCCATTTGACGGTTTGTTTTAAATGTTTTTCTAAATAATCTCCAGAATTTACAGATAAGGTTGAATCATCGACCGGGGCACCGTCTGAAATAACCATCAATATTTTTCTTTCCTCCTTTCTTATTGCAATTCTTTTAAAAGCCCATAAGAGTGCTTCACCATCAATATTTTCTTTTAACAAACCTTCTTTAAGCATCAGGCCAAGATTTTTTTTTGATTGTCTCCATGGTTTGTCCGCAGCTTTGTAAACAACGTGTCTTAAATCATTTAATCTTCCTGGATTTGTAGGTTTATTTTCTGAGCTCCATTTTTCTCTGCTTTTTCCGCCCTTCCAATTTTTTGTTGTAAATCCTAAAATTTCCACTTTAACGGAACATCTTTCCAAGGTTCTTGATAAAATGTCTGCACAAATTGCTGCAACAGAAATAGGTCTTCCACGCATAGATCCAGAATTATCAATAAGAAGAGTAACTATAGTGTCTTTAAATTCAGTTTCCTTTTCCATTTTGTATGATAAGGAGTGGAATGGATCAATAATTACTCTTGATAATTTTGAAGCATCAAGCATGCCTTCTTCTAGGTTAAATTCCCATGATCTATTCTGTTTAGCTAATAGTTGTCTTTGAAGTTTATTAGCAAGTTTAGAAACTACATTTTGTAAATTGGTAAGTTGTTGATCTAGATTTTTTCTAAGCCTTATAATTTCATCTTCGCGCTCTAATTCTTCAGCGTTTTTGACTTCATCATATTGATTAGTAAATATTTTGTATTTTTCATTTGATAAATTTTTATTTAGCGAACTTTGGTTTGTGGTAACTTTCTTCTCGCTTTTTTGCTCTGAATCGTCTTCTTCACTGAAAGAAGCAAAGTTGTTTTCAGCAACATTTAAATCAGAATCGGTACTTTGTTCTTCTTCCTTTTGAAAGGAATTATCATTATTATTTTTTTCTGGTGATGAAGAATTTTCATTGGTTGATTCTTCTCTTTTTTTTGAATCAGAATCTTCTAAACCAAAATTAGCAATTAAATTTGCTACTAGGTGGCTATACGTGCTTTGATTTTCAATACAATTGTCTAATTGTGTTAATTTTGAACTTAAATTTTTATCGAATAATTTTTTCCAATAACTTAATATTTTTTTTGTAGCTTGGTTCTGTTTTATTTTAAAGAAATGATTTCTTAAATATAACTCAAAAGCCTCTGTTACGGGAACATCTGCTTCAGTCTTGATTTCTTCAATCCTTTTTTTTTTAAATTTATTTTCATAACATTGAGTTATATTATTTTTGACACCTTTTAATTTGTTAGATCCTATTTTTTCATATCTAATTTTTTCAGCGATTGCATATAAAGCTTTACTCATTGATCCTTTGGGCTCATTTTCAAGGTAAATTTTCTTATCAGTATATTTTATTTTTAACGCGACAGAGTCAGCAAAAGCCCTTAGATTAGTAAAATCTTGTAGTTTTTTTAAATTAACCACTTCAGGTAAATTTAAAGAATTCTTTTTTGAATCCATGAGATTACCAAATCTAATTTCAAGATCGAAGTTTTCAGAAATAGCCTTAACCGTAGACGAAACTGCAGATTTAAATCTTTTTTTTAATAGTTCTTGTTCGTCCATTTAAAAAGTTTATATTTTAATATTTACTGACGATTCTGGCAAATCATCTCCAAAGCATCTTTGGTAGTATTCTGCAACTATGTTTTTTTCTAAATCATCACATTTATTTAAGAACGTCACTCTAAATGCATAACCCACATCTTTAAATATTTCAGAATTTTCTGTCCAGTGCAAAACTGTTCGAGGACTCATTACAGTAGAAATATCACCACTAACAAACCCCTTTCTTGTTAAGTCTGCAACTTTAATCATATTTGAAACAACTTCTTTACCTTCCTTGGTATTAAAGCTTTTAGATTTAGCAAGAACGATTTCTAGTTCTTTATCAAAACTAAGATAATTTAAAGTTGTTATGATGTTCCATCTATCTAATTGCCCCTGATTTAATTGTTGTGTTCCCTGATAAAGACCAGTTGTATCGCCCAATCCTATTGTATTAGTTGTTGCAAATAATCTAAATAGTGAATGTTGTTTTAAAACTTTATTTTGATCCAATAAGGTAAAGCTTCCTTCTTTTTCAAGAACTTTTTGAATTACAAACATAACGTCTGGTCTGCCAGCATCATATTCGTCAAATACTAGAGCAACAGGGTTTTGTATTGACCACGGAAGTAAACCTTCTTTAAATTCAGTAATTTGCTTATTATTTTTGATCACGATTGCATCTTTTCCTATTAAGTCTATACGACTTATATGGCTATCTAAATTTACTCTAATGCACGGCCAATTTAATCTTGCCGCGACCTGGTCAATATGGGTTGATTTTCCCGTTCCATGATAACCTTGTATTAAAACACGTTTGTTAAATGCAAAACCAGAAATAATAGCCAAAGTTGTGTCTCTATCAAATTTATAGTTGTTGTCAATTTCAGGAACATATTCATTTTTTTTTGAAAATCCATCAACTTTCATTTCAGTGTCTATTCCAAAAATTTGGTTTACTGATACTTTAATATCTGGAACTAATTCTCTCAAATTCGTCATAATTATTACTTTCTTAACATTATAAGTTTTAAATGGCTGTAGGCCAAAGTTATTTTTTTTAATTTATCTTCAAATTGCTTATTACCTGCGTTTTTATCAGGGTGAAATTTTTTTACAAGAGTTTTAAATCGTTTTTGTATTATTGGCCAACTTGCGTTTAACTCTAGTTCCATAATTCTAAGGGCATCCTTGTCTTTTTCATATAATTTTGTACCGTTTAAATTATTAATGTTGTTTTCCTGTTTAAAAAAATTAAATTTGTCATTTAAAGCATTGTTCCATAAAATATTAAAAAAATTATCTGACGAACCAAATTTTTGCGTAGGTCGGTGCCATGTTATATCTGATTTTATAAAATTTTCAATTTCGTTTTGGTTCATTCCTTCAAAATAGTTCCAACTTTTGTTAAATAATTTAATATGCTCTTCGCACAACCATCTATAGTTCTTGCTATTATCTTTTTCTATTGGGGCCCTGAAGTCACCACTTTGTTCGCAATTTTCCCATTCACAAATATTTTTCATTGTTTAAAACTATTACATGTTCTAATATTTTAGAAGCAAAATGATGATTATATATGATGAAATAAAAGAGAAAATTAGGCAAAAAATTAACCCAGAAAATATAATATTGATTGATAATTCTAGTTTTCATACGAAGCATAAATCATTTGATCCAGATAAACTTCACCTTAAAATTATAATAGAATCTAAAAAATTAAGAAAAATGAATAAAATTGTTGCACATAAGGAAATTTTTTCAATTTTAAAAAAAGAAATGAAAAATAAAATTCATGCTTTAGAAATTGAAATAAAATGAACTTTTTTATGTATAATTTTTGATAAAAAAATTTTTTAATTCACCGCTATCTATATTAAAGCTATTCGGTTTTATTGTTTTTCCTATTTTTTTTAAAAGGATTAAATTTATTTTTTCATCAAAATTTTTTTTATCATTTTTCATAAAATAAATAATTTTATTAATTTCTGTTCTCTTAAAAAAATTACTAATTTTTCTTGGTAAATTTAAATCGAAATAATGTTTTTTAACCAACATTAAATCTTTGAGTGGTAATATTTTTTTATTATAAGCTAGTTGATTAGCAATTGTCATACCAAGCAGCACCGCTTCTCCATGATTTATTTTTTTTGAGAAGTTTTTTGCTCCTTCAAATCCGTGTGCAAAAGTATGTCCAAAATTTAAAATCATTCTCAAATTTTTTTCTCTTTCATCTTTGTTCACTATTTGTGATTTAATTTTACAACTTTTTATTACAGCTTTTTTTAAAATATTTTTATCTTTATTATTTATAATTTTTTTTGCATATTTAGATAGCCACAAAAAAAACTTTCTATTTAAAATTAAAGAATGTTTTAGAATTTCTCCGTATCCACAAATTATTTCTCTACGTGGCAGGCTGTTGAGCATATAAATATCTGTTAAAACAAAATCAGGTTGGTAAAAAGTACCTATAAGGTTTTTACCCTGAATTGAATTAATACTAGTTTTTCCACCAATTGAAGCATCAGATTGTGCGACAAGTGTTGTTGGAATGTTGATGAATTTCATGCCTCTTTTGGTAACACTTGAAATAAAAGCTGACAAATCACCCACAATACCACCACCAAAAGAAATTATGCAGTCAGATCTATTAAAATTATCTTGCAACAACTGTTCTATGATTTTATTTGCAACATTTAAAGTTTTTGTTTTTTCACTTACGGGTAGTTTATAAATTTTAAGATTATATCTTTTGAGAGATTTAACTAATTTTTTTAATAATACCTGTGGTAATTTATTATCGCTAATGATGCAAATTTTTTTTACATCAGAAAGATTTTTCTTTATTAATTTACCCGTAATATTTAAAATATTATATCCAAAATAAATAGGGTAAGTTTTGCTTTTAGTTTTAACAATTAATTTTTTGTTTTTCATAATAAATTAGAATTTTTCCTACAATACTTTCTTTGCTCAGGCCGTCACAATTAATTTTATGTTTAGCTAGTTTATAAATATTTCTTCTTTCTTTATACAATGTCTTAATTTTTTCTTCAGTATTTTTCTCATATAGTAAAGGTCTTTTTTTATTCCATTTTATTCTTTTGTTTAAAGTTTTTAAATTTACATCTAACCAAACTGATATAGAATTTTTTAAAATTATATTTCTTATACTTTTGTTCATAAATGCCCCTCCACCTAAAGCTACAATACATTTTCTTTTTTTTAGTGCTTCTAGCACTTCCCTTTCTTCTTGTAGTCTAAAAAAATCTTCACCTTTTTTTTTAAATATTTCTGTAATTTTCATTGAGCATTTTTTCTCAATGTTTAGGTCAGTATCGATAAATTTTAAACCTTGCTTTTTAGCGGCAATTTTACCCAAGGTAGATTTACCAACACCCATCATTCCCAACAAAATTAGGTTTTTTTTCACTGTGGCCTAAAATTTTAAATTTGATTTTTCACAATTATGTCTTATTTTTCGAGTTTAAATACAATTTAACAATTATGCAACTTAGATTAAAACCTAGAACAAGTAGAAATTTAATTAACATAGGTTTAATAGTAAAAATAATTTTAATTCTTTTAGTTTTCTTTTTAGGAATATTTTTGCTTGATAAAATAGATTTTCCAGTGCCAAAAAAATTTATTAAGCAAGAAATCAGTAATGATAAGCTTATCACACTTAAATAAATTAATAGTTTTTGCAATTTTTTTAATAATTTTAACTTTTAACTCTGCGCTTGGAGAAGATGAACCTATTGATATATGGGAAAAGCAAGAAAAGAAAAAAGAAAAAAGCAATAAAAGTAATAACGAAAAAGATATTACAATAGAAAGCCCAATTTTATCAGAGGATGTAAGTAAAATAATAATAAAAATTGATGAGAATAACATTGAAGATCAAAATCGATCTGTAATTGGCATATTTGACCCAGAAGAAAACAATTTTAATTTAAATATGTGGTCACGAACTGATGGAGAGGATATTAAAAAAATTTTAAAAAGAATAGATAAACTAAAACTTTCAAAACTTTCCGAAGATTTGCTTTTTCAAGTATTATTTACGAATGCATATTCTCCAGAAAAAAATTTAGATTCTGATGAATTTTTAAAAATAAAAATAGATTGGCTAATTAATAAAAAAAGAATTAAAGATTTAGAAACTTTGTTAAAAACCAATCCGGAGGTGGGACAAAATCCAAAAGTTATAAAATTTTTAATTAATGAATATCTTTCTTCGGCAGATATTAAGTCAGCTTGTGATAAGTTAAATTTTATAGATTTAAAAGTTCAAAATACTTATCTAGAAAAATTTACAATTTATTGTTTAATACACAATGATCAAAAAGAAGAAGCACAATTAATTTTTGATCTTTTAATAGAGAGAGGTTTTGAAGACAAGTTTTTTGAAGATAAAATTAATTTTTTATTTGGAATAAAAAATTCAACAAATGAAAAAATTCTAGACAATAATCTTTTAAATTTTTATTTATCCTATATTACTAGTAGTAATTTTAAATACGAACCCACTGATAAAACAGACAAATACATATGGCGATATCTCTCGTCTGCCAATTTAATAGAAGTTAATAATTTTGAAAATGAAAATGTAATACTCACTTATGAACAAGCCGCACTAAAAAATTCTTTTGAAAAAGACGAAATTTTTAAAATTTATCTTAGAATGAACTTTAATTTTAACCAATTAGTGAATTCACAAGAAATTTATAAAACCTTGCCAAATTATAAAGCTAGGGCCTTAATTTATCAAAGCATGCTATTGAGTGATAATATTGAAAGAAAACTACATCTAGCATTTTTGCTCAAAGATTTGTTTATTAAAGATAAAATTTTTATAATATATGCTGAAGAATTATCAAATATTTTAAAATCTATTGATGAGGAAGAAATTCCAGAAGATTATGTTGAACTAGTAAACCAAAATTTATATAAAAATTTAACAAATAAGATAAAATTTGATAACGAAATATTACATAGATCGAAAGTTATAAAACATTTCTTGGATAATAATGAAAAAAACAGTAAAACTGAAAAAGATTTTAAATCAGTTTATAAAAAAATAAAAAAAAATAAAAAGTATTTTATTTCTATAAAGGATATTGTTGTTTTAGAGTCTTTAGCAGCTGACGGCGTTTCTTTACCTGAAGATTTAGACTACTCTGCACTATCTTCCCAATTAACAATTCCAAAAAATTTATATGACCTAGCAAAACAAAACCAAATTGGTTTAGTTATGCTTAAAATTGTGGAGATAATTGGAGAAGATAATATTAGTGATTTGGATCCAGAGACTATCTATTTTTTAAATAAAATATTGAATGAACTTAATTTAAAGAAAATAAGAAATAATATTTTAAGCGAAGCTCTGCCAGTTAGAGTCTAACTACTTCTGGTAAAAAATTTCAATTACTTGACTATAATAAACTTATAATTTATTCATATTTGAATGGCTTTGAAACAAATTTTGACCGAACCAAACAGCATCCTAAGGATGAAATCATTACTTGTAGATAAAGTAGATATAGAATTACAAAAGCTTATGGATGATATGTTAGAGACGATGTATGCGGCTCGAGGAATTGGATTGGCCGCAATACAAATAGGAGTACCCAAAAGAGTCATAGTTCTTGATATTGGGGAGCGTGATAAATCAAAAAGTACAAAAGAAGAGAAAGAAGAAAAAAGAAAAAATCCAATGTACTTTGTAAACCCAGAGATAATTACTAAATCCACAAATAACTCAACATATGAAGAGGGTTGTTTGTCAGTACCCGGTCAGTTTGCTGAGATTGATAGACCAGATAAGTGCCATGTAAAATATTTGGATTATTATGGACAACCCAAAGAACTTGTGGCTGAAGGCATGATAGCAACATGCATTCAACATGAGACAGATCATTTAGAGGGAATTTTGTTTATTGATTACTTATCAAAATTAAAAAAATCGATGATTGTTAAAAAACTTGCAAAGCAAAAAGAACAACTTGATAGAATTGTAATTTAAATTCAAAAATAAATTCATGCCACTTAAAATAGTTTTTATGGGAACTCCAGAGTTCTCAGCCCCAACCCTTGAAGCTCTAATTAAAAATAAATTTAATATTTTAAGTGTTTATACTCAGCCTCCCAAAAAGTCAAAACGTGGACAAAAAATTAATGTCTCTGCCGTACAAGAGTTTGCTAAAAAAAATAAACTTAACCTAAGAACCCCCGAAAGTTTGAATAGTGATAAAGAGTATAAAATTTTCAAAAAATTATCTCCTGATTTGGTTGTTGTTGTTGCTTACGGCAAATTAATTCCAAAAAATTTTTTAAACACAGCAAAATTTGGATTTATAAATATTCATGCATCATTACTTCCAAAGTGGAGAGGTGCAGCACCAATACAGAGAGCCATAATGAATGGAGATACAAAAACAGGTGTAAGTATTATGAAAATTGAAGAAAAGCTAGATATAGGACCGGTGCTAAAAATAAAAGAATTAGATTTGGATCAGAACTCAACTTATGGAGAAACTGAAAAAAAATTATCAATAATAGGAGCCAATTTATTGGTCGAAAGCCTAAAAAATATAGAAAATGATAGTGCAAAGTTTACAGATCAAATTCATTCACAAGCTACATACGCAAAAAAAATAGATAAAAATGAGACAAAAATTAACTGGAGCTTGGATGCTAGTAAAGTAATTGCGCACATTCATGGTTTGAGCCCAAATCCTGGAGCATGGTTTAAGTATGAAAACGAACGTTTTAAAGTCTTACGAGCAAATAAATCTTCAGCAAGCGGTAATCCAGGTACTCTTCTCGATGAAAATTTAACCGTAGCATGTAAATCATATTCCATTCAAATTTTAGAAATACAACGTCAGGGTAAAAATAAACAAACTACTAAAAGTTTTTTATTAGGAAAAAAAATAAGTAAGGGTTCAATTTTAACTTGATGCAAAGATATAAAATAAAAGTAGAATATGATGGGACACCATTTGTTGGTTGGCAATTTCAAAAAAACGGTCAATCAATTCAAGAAGTGTTACAAAATGCGATATTTAATTTTTCCGGGGAAAAAGTAATTTTAGCAGGAGCGGGAAGAACTGATTCTGGAGTGCACGCGCTAGCGCAAGTTGCTCATTTTGATTTAGAAAAAAAAATTAAAAAAAAAAGCTTTTTACCAGGTATTAACCAACATATTGGCAATAAACCGGTTACCGTATTAAAAATAAATAAAACTAGTCAAAAATTTCATGCAAGATTTGATGCCAAAAAAAGAATTTATCAATATTTAATAATTAATAGGCAATCACCTTTAGCGCTCCAAAAAAATAAAGCATGGCACATACGTAAAAAGTTAGATGTTAAGGCCATGAAAAAAGGGGCAAAATTATTATTAGGAACTCATGATTTTTCAACTTTTAGATCATCTTCTTGTGGAGCAAAATCACCAATTAAAACTATGGAAAAAATTTCAATAAAAAAAAATAAAGATAAAA
>Ga0208747_1000623_pt1 | contig 10739 bp, 8 predicted proteins | sample Knorr_S7_td_AAIW_FD_185597 | JGI IMG/M metagenome (GOLD analysis project Ga0208747, IMG submission 185597) | Marine microbial communities from Southern Atlantic Ocean transect - Knorr_S7_td_AAIW_ad_750m_LV_A (SPAdes) (version 2) | ecosystem: Environmental > Aquatic > Marine > Oceanic | place...
AATCAATGATCCAAAGTATGCATTTCCTGTTGTCTTACCCAATGCTAGTTATGCGTATTACACCTTTAAGAAATCAGACATTAAAACTTTCTAAAAAAACACATTTTTGAATTATTTAAAGCATTGTCCTTCATAGACTAACACTCATCACAAGGCCAGTCACATCATCTCCTGTGATTGCCCCCACTAATTCTTCACAGTCAGACAGACCCTTCAAAAAAGTATTTTTAATTCAATCCTTTTGTTGTTATAATTGTACTGCAAGAATTTTGTAGAATTGATTAAAAGTTTGTATATATCATAATTCCTAACGAAGTTAAATGTTAATAAAATTTACTACCAAGACAAGATATTTATTCAACATCGTATTGCCTTTTGTCCTATTATTTCAAGGTACTTTACCAACGATTGAGAAGCAAATAAATATTCAAACTAATTTTGGAGAGTTAATATATGATAAATGCAAAGATCCAGAACATTCCCATCCTCCTCTATCTCAAAAAGAAACATCAAACGATCCCGAAACATTTGTTAATTTAGAATTAAATAATTAAACATTACTATGGGTGCGTCAGGATCAGAGTTAAAAAGAGTACGACAATCACTGAGAAACAACCTTCGAAACCGTCATTATAAGTCAATGATGAAAACTTCAATTAAAAAGGTAATGGAAGCAGATAAAAAAGATGCCTCTGCCCTTTTAGACCAAGCTATTTCAACCATTGATCGTGTATGTGGTAAAGGTATTATTCATCAAAACCGTGCTTCTCACCACAAATCTAAGCTAACCAAATACGTTAATAGCCTTTAGGCTAATCCTTTATTTTTTCCCCATTCACCATAAATGGTGGGGTTTCTATTGGGGTTTTTGGTAATTTGGTGAATCCTTGGTGATGTTAATATCATGAGGATGACTTTCTTTCATCCCCGCACCTGTAATCCTGATAAATTCAATATTCTTGTGAAATTCCTTAATGGATTTTGTTCCGCAATATCCCATGGAACTGCGAACACCACCCATAAGTTGATGAATGGTTTCCATTACATCACCCTTGTACGGAACCATTCCTTCAATTCCCTCAGGAACCAGTTTCTTCGATTCAGTATTTTGTTGAAAATACCGGTCTTTACTGCCTTCATTCATAGCTGCAATAGATCCCATTCCCCTGAATGATTTAAAACTTCTCCCTTCCCAAAGAATTATTTCCCCGGGGCTTTCATTAGTGCCTGCAAGAATACTTCCAAGCATGGCAGTTTCAGCACCTGCTGCAAAGGATTTTGCAATATCACCAGAATAGCGCATACCCCCATCAGAAATTATTGGAATATCATTTTTTTGTGCAGATTCGAATGCATCCATTACAGCCGTTAACTGTGGGACCCCGACACCAGCAATCATACGTGTAGTACAACTTGATCCAGCACCGATTCCCACTTTTACTGCATCGACTCCTGCATCTATAAGAGCCTGGGTTCCAGCAGCGGTGGCCACATTTCCGGCAATAATATCTACATTTAATCTCGATTTTAACTTCTTTACCGTTTCCAATACGCCTTTAGAATGTCCATGAGCCGTATCTACAACCAGGGCATCCACATTTGCATTTACCAATGCCTGAGCCCTTTCCATAGTATCCGAAGATACCCCAATAGCGGCAGCCACCAATAGCCGTCCATGTTTATCTGTTCCGGCATTGGGATGATTTTCCTTCTTTAATATATCTTTCACGGTAATTAGTCCACATAAAGTACCCTCATCATCTATCACCAATAATTTTTCAATACGATGTTTCTGGAGCACAGACTTGGCTTCATTTAAAGTAGTACCCTTTTTCACCGTTATTAAATTCTTTCCCGTCATTCTGTCGGAAACCAGTAATTCCAGATTGGTTTCAAAACGAATATCGCGATTTGTGAGGATGCCAACCAATTTCCCATCATTTACAACAGGCACACCAGAAATGTGAAAATGAGCCATTATATCCAAGGCTTCCCGAATTGTATTTCTTGATGTGATTGTCACAGGGTCCAAAATCATTCCACTTTCTGACCGCTTTACTCTGTCCACTTCTTTTGCATGATTTTCAATGGATAAATTTTTATGAATGACGCCAATCCCACCTTCTCTGGCCATAGCAATTGCCATTTGGCTTTCAGTAACCGTATCCATTGCAGCACTGATTAATGGAATGTTTAATTGAATATTCCGTGTTAATCGAGAGGTAATATCTACATCCTTTGGTAGAATACTCGATAATTGTGGTACCAATAATACATCATCAAAGGTTAATGCTTCTTTCATTCTAAACTCCCTACTAAATTTTCTATTTCTTCAAGGATTTCTCCTGATTTCACCAATTCTTTCATATTGGTATGATCGGGGTATAATGGTCTGTCGATATCAAGAAAATCCACATATTTACGAATAATCTCTTTTGCTTTTTCTACACCGGTTCCAAAAGAATAATCTCTAAAATCCAAAGCTTGTGCTGCAGCCATTAGTTCAATTCCAAGAATCCCGTAGGCATTATCTAAAATCTGAAAATTCTTGATTGCCGTATTCATCCCCATGGACACAAAATCTTCTTGATCTGCGGCTGCCGGAATAGATTGAATAGATGCTGGCATAGATAATATTCTCTGTTCAACAATTTGGGTATCCGCTGTATATTGAGACAGCATCAGGCCTGAAAACATGCCCGCTCCTTTGGTTAAAAACGCTGGAAGTCCCACATTTAAAGCGGGGTTATTCAAGCGGTTCATTCGCCGTTCTGATAAAACACTCACCATTGTGATGGATATTCCAATCATGTCCATTGGTAAAGAAACAGGAGTTCCCTGAAAATTTGCCCCTGAAATTTGCGTATTATCCTCAGGGAAAAATATGGGATTATCTCCCACTCCATTTAATTCAATTTCAACCTGAGATTTGGCATAGGCTAAGGCATCATGTGCTGCGCCTATCACTTGGGGGGTTGACCGCATTGAATAGGCATCCTGAACTTTGCACTTAATTTTATTTTCCGCAAGATCACCATTTTCTACTAATTTTCGAATTGCCTTTGCAGAGCGAATGGCACCTGGAAATCCCCTGGCTTCATGGAGCTTTGGCAAATAGGGTTTCATGTTTGCTTTTAACGCTTCCAATGACATTGCACAGGCTATTTCCGCCTGTTTGAACCAGCGGTTGGTATCATAAATAAGAATTGCACTCATGGCTGTTAATACGTTGGAACCATTTATAATTGCCAATCCATCTCGTGCCATTAAACCGGGTATTGGAATTCCAGAACGCTCCATTGCTAATTTTCCATCCAGGAGTTCACCTTTATAATAGGCCTGGCCTTCTCCCAACATAAGCAAGGCAATTTGAGACATTGGCGCTAAATCACCACACGCTCCCACCGACCCCTTCTGACAGACAAAAGGAGTGACCCCTTTATTTAACATATCTACCATTGTTTGAGTAATTTCCAGTCTGCAGCCTGATCGACCCTTTGAATGCACATTAATTCTGCCTGCCATTGCACCGCGCACATATTCTATAGGTGCAGGATCACCGATTCCAGCAGCGTGGTTATAAATGAGATATTTTTGGAAATCCTGAATTTGATCGTCATCTAATACAACCTCTGAGAATTCCCCAATTCCAGTATTCACCCCATACATTATTTCCCCTGCCTGGATCTTCTTTTCAAGCATAATTCTGCATGTTTTGATGCGGTCAATTGCATCTGGATGGAGCGTAACTTCTTCCCCAAATCGGGCAATCTGAACTAATTTTTCAGTAGTTAATTGTGTATTCCCAAGTTCTATTGACATGATTTACTTTTGCTTTAATTTAAAAATTATATTACCTCAACCTTGATGACTGTAATAGCGAAAAAGATGCTTGCTTGCAAGGGCTCAAATTTATTCTCTGTTTACTTATGCCTAAAAGAATTTTTGTGATTCAAGCAATAATGAGTCAACCGTATAATAAGGGATTGGATCTACAGGAAGAGAGCCCAAAATTGTTTGTCCATAGCCTCGTTTATATAACCGCGTGTCCCCCACAATACATATTCCTGTATCGTTCATATTGCGGATTAATCTACCAAATCCCTGACGAAATCGCATGGCTGCCTCTGGTACTTGATATTGTAGAAATGCATCATCTCCCCGTTGTTTATAATCTTCTATTTGCGCCTGAATAAGAGGATCAAAAGGATTATCAAAGGGGGTTTTCACTATATATAATATTTCCACCTTGTCTCCGGGGAAATCGACTCCTTCCCAAAAACTTGAAGTCCCTATTAGAATGGAATGAGAATGCTCTAAATAGCTTTTCACCAATACATTTCTACTTAATCCAGGAGCCTGGGCAAATACCTTATAATCACTCCCTTTTAATTTGGGTTCTAAATACTGTTTAATAGCAAGAGTTTGCTTAAAGGATGTACACAATACTAACATTCGCCTTTTTAATGAGGTGAATATCCGTTCAATTTGGGAGCCAATTTCATTCATAAACAAGGGATCATTCACATTAATGGATCCCTTAAAAACAAAAAGCTTTACCTGATCATTGTAATGAAAAGGTGAATGGTATATTTTTTCTTTAACATGATGATTAATAACTGCCAAATCCAATCCTACCTTTTCACTAAAATAGCGAAAATCATCATTCACCATTAAGGTGGCAGAGCAAAATACTCCCCCTGGATATTTACTTAATAAATTGTCATTAATAAAACTACTCACCTTCAAAGGTGCAGAATTCAATGTTGTGAGGTTTTGATAATCAGATTGAATAAATGATGACCATTGTACTAATTCTGATTGAATATCTAAAGCTGCACTGAAACTTTCTAACCCTTCCTTTAAAATACTATCTATAGCAGTAAATTCAATGGATATAGACCCGGGAATATCTTCCTTGTTTTCCTGAAGCAACGCATTGAATTTCTGAATATCCTTTGCAAATCTATTAAGTTCTGTCAACACTTCCCAGGGAGTTGGTTCAGTATCTATAAATTCTTCCTGGCTGTTTCTATATAGTAATTTGTTAATATGGTAATCTGACCGATTAATCTCATCCCGCTTATTATCATAATAGGAATTAAAAAATGCTTGAATTTCTTTCTGGATAATTTTACTATCGGTGGTAAGGGAATTATAAAGTTTGAAAATTTCTGGAAATTTTTTCAGTGCATTCTTTTTCCAATTATCTTTTCCTTTATTAAATATATTGAAGACATCATCAAATGATTTTGAACCAATCTGGGTAACCAGTTGATCTCTCGTAACCATTGCAAAATGATGGGCTTCATCAATCACATAAATAAAATCTGACGGTAAGCAGGAATTATCCCGCATCAACTCATTGGCGAAAAGGGAATGGTTGATAATAATGATATCAGCGCCGTCCACTTTAACACGGACTTTCCCCAGAAAGCATCCATCATATTTTTTGCATCTTTTAGAGGAGCAATATCCTCGTTCACTTCGTACAAGAGACCAAATACGTTTCTGCCTATTTAATTGAAACCCATTACATTCATTAATATCACCAGATTTGGTTTCCCACTCCCAGACCATTAACGGAAGAAGGTTTTCATATTCATGGGGTTTCATTAAATGGTTGTGATTTGCCAAAAGGCGCTCTAAGCGAGTACGACAAATATAATTATACCTTCCCTTATAAATGACCGCGCTCAAATTCAGGTCTATTGCTTTTGACAGCTTGGGGATGTCCCCAGTAAAAAGCTGATTTTGTAGATTTTTGGTATAAGTTGATACAACCAAAGCTGTTTCTTTTTGTTTGGCTGCTAAAAATCCAGATGCCAAATATGCTAATGATTTTCCCAGACCCGTACCTGCTTCAGCGGCGAGAATTTGTCCTTCGGTAAACGCCTCGTAAGTATCATTAATTAATTCCGTTTGGGAAGAACGTTTTTCGTACCCACTCCAATTGACACTAACGGCTCCTCCCTCGGTAAACCATTCCTTAGGACTTTCAGGAATAGCAATATTACTACTGCCAGTAAATTCAAATGTATTGTCTGAAATATTATGTTCAACTGGAGATGACATAAGTCCATCTATAGAATTTAAACGGACGGATGCTTTTATAATATTTGTAAATAATTTACTATTATACACTTCACTATTACTGAATAAGTTCTCAATCCGCTGAATAAGGGTAAGAGGTTTTGAGAGTGCTTCCTGAAGCAAATAAACAAACAATTTACCCGTACACAAGGCATCTGCACTAGCTCGGTGTGCATTCTCTATTTTAATACCATAATAATCGCAAAGTGATCCCAAACTGAAACTATTATAAAAATAAATAAACCCCCGAGCAAGGGATAGAGTGTCATACAATGGAATTTCTGAAAATGGGGAATTAGAGCCTTGTAAATTTTTATTTATAAAATTATAATCAAAATTGATATTTTGTGCTACCAAAGGAGTGGAACCAATAAATTTCATAAAATCCGGAAGAGCATCATTTATAGATGGTGCATCTTCAACCATTTTATTCGTAATCCCTGTCAGAGCTGTAATATTTTTGGGGATGGGTATGCCGGGATTTATAAGCGTGGTATATTCTTCAGTAAATTCACCATTTATAAAACGACAGGCGGCAATTTCTGTAATTTTATCTTTATCTGGGTTTAATCCGGTAGTCTCTAAATCAAACGAAATAAAATCGTCTAATTCAAGGAGAGGAAGAAGGTCTTTAAGAGTGTGCTCATTAGACACCAGAAAATACCTTCAATACATCAATAATTAAGGTGGGTTTCTTAAAAACTGCAGCTTTAAATACGGATGTGAGTGTTCTTTTATTATGCGGGATAGACAATACTTTTTCAGCAATGGAGTCTAATTCTTCATTTGTTAATTTTTCTGTAACTTCTTTTATTTTATAAAATCTCTCATGATTTTTCCCAAAGTCTTTTCTCATTCTTTTTGGGTATTCAAGTAAACTATCTTCAGAGTAATCATTTTTTTTAATTGCCTCCGCTGCTACTTGTCCAGCAATCCACCCACCTTTCATTCCAGCTACAATACCTCCACCAGTCATAGGATTGATTTGGTGAGCCGCATCTCCAACCAGCATTATGCCGTCTGCAACTGGCTTCTCCATTGGTTTGGCACATGGAACTCCTCCACACATTGTTGTGAGAATCGCTGCATCAGGATATTCTCTTTCCATAAACTCATCTAAATATTTCTGTGCCGATTTATGCTTACTATACTTTCCACTGATACCAATTCCAATATTTGCAAACTTTTTTCCTTTTGGGAACACCCATATATATCCCCCTGGAGCATGATTCATACCCACATACATAATCATTTTATTGGGTTCAATATCCACGTTCGCAACCGAATATTGAACTGCAGATTCCATATCTTTCATTCGCACTAAAGTTTTCAGTCCTGCCCATCTTCCTACCCGGGAAGTCAAGCCATCAGCACCAATTACAATCTTTGCCTGAATTTGTTTTTCTTCTCCAAGGTAGTCAAGTACGACCCCATTTACCTCACCATTATTGGCTAATACATTTTTTACATAGGCCTTTGTGTAAACTTCAGCTCCAGCATTGGCAGCATATCTCGATAAGTCATAATCAAAAATACGACGATTAAGAATGTACCCCGTTTCCGCTGCAAAATCAATATCGACAGAAGATAAGTTTGGGGAGACTAATTTTACACTGGTAATTTTTTCAGCGATCCAACTATCTTCAATTTCAACAAATTGCCTCAGTCCAGATTCTCCGGCAGCTTCCCCACAGCGCACGGGATATCCAATATCTCTATCTTTTTCCAACATGCAGACAGAAACGCCCCCCTTTGCAGCTTCCCAGGCAGCCATTGAACCTGCTGGACCTCCACCTACTACAACAACATCATATTTATTCTGCAGCATGGGTCTCCAATACTTCTATGGGACATATTTCAACACAGAGGTCGCAATCAATACATATAGTATGCTCAATTTTAATGGAATATTCCCTCACTTCTATGCAATCCACCGGACAGACCGAAACACAAACACCACAATAATCACATCTATTGTCTCTTATACTAATCATGTTCAACTAAAAATGTGGGGTAGTGAAGATTAAATCTATGCCAATAATAATATTTACTTAAATAATATGTGATTGCTAAAGGTACAAATAACCATGGATAAACAGATAGAACGAAAAAATTTAAAATAAATATGGGGTATCTGATTGCCCGCAAGATATCTTTTTCCATCCTGCGAATAAATGCAAAAATGAAAAAAGGAATGGAGACTAATGTTGCGGTGGATGCCAGTGGGTCATTATTTTCCAGGGCAATTATAAACGCAATAATAATAAATGCTAATGAGATAAAAAGGGTTATATTTTTCCCAAAAACAATAGGAAATGTTTTATCTCCGGATGTTGAATCACCCTTCATATCAGGCAGTGTTGTGAGCAGGGAAACAGAGGAAAAACAGAGAACGTAGGGAAGTAATAATTTTAACATCGATATATCCAGCGGAATAATTGCTGCCATTGGCTGATTTTGCATTACGAGACTCCAACCTTCGGTAAATAAAAGTACCCCTACAATTGTATTTGTAAACCATCCTAATAGTGGTTTCTTTTTCCAATTAAATGGTGGCTGATTATAAATAATACCCCAAATCAAATAAATAATACCAACAAGTATGGCTGAAAACCAATTCACTACAATTAAAATTAATATTCCAACAATCAATAGTATTTTCGAAATTGACTGACTTTTATCGATGGCAATATACTTACCAACTAAAAATAGTTTTTGATTGATGGAATCACTTTTTTCATCAGAAATTTGATTTAAAATAAATGTTGAACTGCAAACAAAAGTAATACCTGTAAAAACAAAAAATGTAGCCCATGAAAAATTGGATATCCATAGAGGGTGGTCGAAATAATACATTTGCGCTGAAGACATTCCCATAACAACCATAACCCAAACTGAAAAAAACAATGTTGGCCTTAGAAGAAAAACCACATCCAGATTGGGGACTAGTTTTTTATGAACAGGATGGTGTTTTAGAAACTGCTTTATCATTTTCACCTTTATTTTGAATAGGATAATCACCCGAAAAACAAGCAGTACAAAAATTTGTTTTCTTTTGGGATGTAGATTTAAGTGTACCTTCCAATGATAGATATCCCAATGAATCCACATCAATCATTTGTTGGATTTCTTTTTCACTCCGATTACCTGCTGCCAACTCTTCAACAGTAGGAAAATCCATTCCGTAAAAACAGGGATGTTTTACAGGTGGAGAGCTAATGCGAACATGCACCTTTTTAGCGCCACTTTCCCGTATGAGTTTTACTAATTTTAATAATGTGGTTCCCCTCACAATGGAATCATCAATAATTATAACCTCTTTATCCTTTAGGACACCCTTTACGGTATTAAACTTCAGCCTTACGGAAACATCCCGCAAACGTTGAGATGGAAAAATAAATGTTCTTCCAACATAATGATTTCTGATCAAACCAATTTCATGTTTTACGCCAGATTCCTGAGAATAACCAAGTGCGCAGGTGTTAGACGAATCCGGAACTGAAATAACAATATCCCCAGTTTCATCAGGATTTTCCCTGGAAAGCTTTCGCCCGAATGCTCTTCTCATTTTATCTACATTTTTACCAAATATTTGTGAATCTGGTCGAGAAAAATATATATATTCAAAAATACAATGTTTGGGCTCCTGAGGTTCAGTAAAGGGTTGAGAATAAAATCCGTCATCGTTTGCAACTATTATCTCCCCGGGTTTTACTTCTCGAACATATTCTGCTCCTAATAAATCCAAGGCACAGGTTTCAGATGCGAAAACAAGAGTATCTTTAAGCTTTCCCATACAATATGGTCTAATTCCGTGGGGATCCCTGGCAGCAATAATTTCATTAGGCGAAAGAAGAATTAATGAATATGCACCTTCAATTTTGTTAAGAACCTTTCCCAACTTTTCAGCTAAGGTATTTCCTTTTTCCCGAGCCAGAAGATGGATAATAATTTCGGTGTCCGTGGAAGTTTGGAATAACGCACCATCATCCTGAAGCTGTTTCCTGATTCCATCAATATTTACCAGATTCCCATTATGGGCAATCGACAAACTGTAATCTCCCATATTAAAAGTAAGCGGACCAACATTTTCAGCATCGGAATTCCCGGTAGTAGAATAGCGAACATGACCAATTGCTGAATCACCAACAAGAGAATTAAATACTTCGGGATTGGAAAACACATCTGATACAAGACCCTGTCCCATATGTCTGTGTAATTCCTTGCCATCTGAAGATACCACACCTGCACCTTCCTGCCCACGATGTTGTTGAGCATATAAACCCATATAAGCTAATGTAGCAGCTTCTTTATTATTATGTATTCCTATTATTCCACACATAACTAATTTAATTTAACCTTTAATGAATCAATGTCATTATTAGACTCCAACCGTCTCACAGGAAATGTTGACAACTGGGCATCCACATAAGCATCCAGCATATTCCATACAAATAAGCCAAACGTCCACCACGCATATGTGTTTCGAAGACCAATTCTATTTTCTTTCTTTAATTCTATAAAACGGTTTACAACGAAGTACTCTGCCCCCATAAACCCAATTGCTTTCACATATTTTCCATTATATATTTGTCCCAACCCCGGAATGACCCCTAATTTCCAAGCCAAACCAGGATCCTTTACTT
>Ga0208747_1000624_pt1 | contig 10735 bp, 12 predicted proteins | sample Knorr_S7_td_AAIW_FD_185597 | JGI IMG/M metagenome (GOLD analysis project Ga0208747, IMG submission 185597) | Marine microbial communities from Southern Atlantic Ocean transect - Knorr_S7_td_AAIW_ad_750m_LV_A (SPAdes) (version 2) | ecosystem: Environmental > Aquatic > Marine > Oceanic | place...
TTAGTGGTAACAATATTAAATTAACAATAGATATAGATTTGCAAAAATATGCTAGCTCTTTATTAAAAGATAAAAGCGGCTCAATTGTAACTATAGATGTTAACACCGGGGAAATAATAATTTTAGAATCGTCGCCTGATTTCGATCCTAATTTATTTACTAAAAGTATTTCTCAGGAAGAATGGAATGAACTAGTAAATAACCCAATGTCACCTTTAGTTAATAAATCTATTTCTGGAGAATACTCACCTGGGTCAACATTTAAATTAATAGTTTTGTATTCTGCTTTAGTTAACAAAATAATTAAACCTAATAGCGTAATTCATTGTTCAAGCAATATAGAATATGGAGGTAGGAATTTTTATTGTTGGTGTCATAAAAAAAAAACTGGATGTTGGGCGACTCAGAGTCATACAAGAAATGTTGGGCCAGAATTGGCAATAGCACAATCATGCGATGGTTTTTTTTATGAACTAGCAAAAAGAATAGGTATAGCAAAGATTGTAGAAACAGCAATGAATTTTGGTCTTGGTTCAAAAAGTGGATTAAATTTAAAAGGTGAAAAGGGTGGTTTAGTGCCAAATAAATTATGGAAAAAGAAAACATATAAACAAAGTTGGAAAATTGGTGAAACAATGATTACTGGGGTTGGGCAAGGTTTTTTAACAACCACACCTATACAGCTTGCAGTAATGACAGCGATGATTGCTAATAATGGAAAAAGAATATTTCCTTCTATTTATAAAAATATAGATCAAGGAAATATTAATGATAACCAAGTTTTTACCACTCAAACCTTATATCAAAAAAAATTTTTTTCATTAATTAAAAGTGGTATGTTTTCAGCAGTAAATAAACCATTTGGTACAGCTTATGGATCTAGAACTACCCAACCAGTTTTTGCAGGAAAAACAGGCACAGTTCAAGTTAGAACTATTTCAAAGGAAGAAAGGGAATTAGGAATTATCCCAAATAAAGAATTACCAATTAAACAAAGGGACCACGCGCTTTTTGTAGGTTTTGCTCCATATAAGAATCCAAAAATAGCACTAGCAGTTGTTGTAGAGCATGGTGGTAGTGGTTCAAAAGTAGCAGCACCAATCGCGAAAAAAATTTTTAAGAAAGCATTACCATAGAAAAAAAATGAATTTAATAGATTTTTTACATAGAATTCATTGGCTTTTTATTCTTTTATTGCTATCTATTTCTTTCGTTGGTGTAGCGTTACTTTACTCAATTGCAGGGGGATCTTGGGATCCGTGGGCATCAAATCAAATATTAAGAATTTTTTTAGGTTTGGCTGTTGTAATTTTAATCTCTTTAGTCAATATACAATTTTGGTATAAACTTGCCAATCCTTTATATTTATTTAGTATTTTTTTGATTATTCTAACTTTTTTTTTAGGAAAAGAAGTGAGTGGAGCAAAAAGATGGATAGACTTTTATTTTTTCTCATTTCAACCAGCTGAAATTACAAAAATTTTTGTAATACTTGCGTTAGCCAAATATTTTCACTCTATTAAACTACAAAGTTATGATATAAAACAGAAAATCTTTTTTCCTTTATTTATTTTAATTATACCTGTTCTTTTAATTTTTAAACAACCTGATTTAGGCACAGCATTAATAATTTTTATTTCTGGCATTATTGTTTTATTTTTATCGGGTATCCAAATTAAAACATTTGTTTTATCAGGAGTAGGCGGTTTAATTTCATTACCAATTTTATGGACAATTTTGGAAGATTATCAAAAATCTAGAATTATAAATTTTCTTGATCAACAAAGTAACACGTTAGGAGCTAATTATCACATTACTCAATCCAAAATTGCTTTGGGTTCAGGAGGTTTTTTTGGCAAAGGTTTCTTAGAAGGCACACAAAGCCGTTTAAATTTTATTCCTGAAATGGAAACAGATTTTATATTTTCTGTTTTAGGAGAAGAATTTGGTTTTATAGGAATCTTTTTATTATTTTTTTTATATTTTATTTTAATTTATTGGACAATGAAATTAAGCTTAGAATCAAAGAATTATTTTTCAAAAATTTTTGGTATTAGTTTTATTGCTTCTTTTTTTATAATTATTTTTATTAATGTAGGAATGGTAACGGGAATTGTCCCGGTTGTTGGTGTTCCTCTTCCTTTATGTTCGTATGGAGGATCAGCAATTATTTCAAATTTTATTGGCTTTGGAATTATATTAAGTGGTTACAATTATCGTGATTATAAACTTCACAATATATAAAAATTTTGGGCGATTAGTTCAGGGGTAGAACAATAGATTCTTAATCTATGTGTCGGGGGTTCGATTCCCCCATCGCCCTCCATTTTATAATATTTTTTTTATTTATTTAATATTTTTTCTATAATTGTAGTATAAATTAATGGATAATAAGGACACACCCCCAACAATCGAACAATCGCTTAAAATGATTGAAGAGGAACTTAAAATTCGGAACAAAGGTAAAAGTGATAGTAAAACTTTTAGTAAAAACACTGATCTGTTAAAAGAAAATGGAAAAATAAAATTGCCATTATCTAATTTATTTAAAAAAAATGATAAAAGTAAGAAAAAAATATCAAAACCACAAATAAAAGATGATGTTTTGTTGCTTACAAAAAGAATTGATAATAAAGGTAAAGTTGTTGATTTTAAAAAAAAGGAAAATTTACAAAAAAAATTACAAAATAAACCGAAAGAAAAAATTAAAAAGATAAAAGATGAAAAATTTGATTTAAATATTAAAGATTATAAAAATTTAAAAAAAACTACTGATTTAGCGCTGATTATAAAGAAGTTAAAAAACATTAGGGATAAGATATTAAATAAGAAAAAAAATTCAAAAGAAATTAATAAAGAGATTGGAAAATTAAATGAAACTATAGATTTAGCAGAAGATCTTTTCAAAAAAGAACTATTGGATTTATAGATTTATTTAAAATAACTTTTATTTAATTTATCAGTTAGGGGTTTTAAAAAATTTTTGTATTTCATCCAGGAATTTATAGAACTTTTATAAACAGGTTTTCTTGCTTGTACTACACTTGCAGTTTGTATAGGTCTTTTATTTTTATAAAATTCTAAACAATTTTCTTCAAAATTTAGATTTAGGTAATCTAATATTTTTTTTGTTTCTTTTTTAGTATTTGCCACTACTTCCTCATACTTTATATTTAATATTTGTTGACCAAAAACTTCTTGATAATAATTCATTTGTTTTTCATAAAGCATATAAAAAGAACCTAGCTCTTCAAGAGAATATGAATATGGATTTCCTTCAGTAAAATAAGTTTTATAACAAGAAAAACATGTATCAAGCGAATTTCTTTCACAGTGAATAATTTTTGCATTAGGTAAAGATAATTTTATTAAACCAATATTTATAAAATTCCCTGGCAATTTGTTTGTTAAATACTTGTTATTTTTTGATATTTTTTCAATTTCATTTACATATATTTTTCCTATGTCAAAAAAATTTTTTTTAGTTAAATTATTTAATATTTCTAAAAAATTTTTTTTATTTTCTAAATTTAGATTTTTTTGAAAAAAATCGGTAAAAAAAAATAATTCGCCACCTCCAAATATTTTGCTATGGGAAGAAATAATTTGTTCTATTAATGTAGTACCCGATCTTGGGATACCAATAATAAAAATAGGTCTAGAGGATTTACATCCAATATTTTTTTTTTTATTTGTTCCAAACTTATCAATAATCTTTTTTATCGCATAAAATTTTTTTTCATCATAATCAATAGAATAATCAATATATTTTCTTTTTAAATTATTTCCTAAATTATAATAATGAATTGCTTTATCATATTTATTAATTTTTTCGAACATTTGACCCATAGTAAAATAAAGATAAATTTTGTTCTCATCTTTTTGTTTATTATTATTCTCAAGAATTTCTAAGCTTTTAATATTTTTTTTGATTTCCTTATCATCTAAAAAATCAACTATTTCATAATAAGCTTTTATCTCATTGGCATCAGAATCTATTATTTCTTGGAAGTTTTTTTTTGCTTCACTAAAATTACCTTTAGATTTATATATTTGCGCTAAACCAAATTGAGCAAATTTAAAATTATTATTAATAGATAAAGTTTTTTTGTAAGCATCGTACGCCTTATCTAAGTTTTTTATTCCTCTTTTCTTACGAGTTAGTCTTCCCAAAACATAATGTACTTCATATTTATTAGGATGTAATTTGCAGGAATCTTCTGAAATTTTTAATGCTTTATCTAATTCGTTAATATCTTCATAACAATTTATTAAGTTAAGAATAGATTCTAAATGATTTGGGTTTATTTCTAATGTTTTTTTATAAAATTTAATTGCTTCCTCAAATTTTTTTGACATCTCAAACAATCTTGCAAGATTAAAAAAAGCTGGAAAATAAGTTGGATCCACTGCTATAATTTTTTGTAAGACTTGTTTTAGTTCTTTTAAACGACCTTTTTTCTGCAAATTTGAAGCTTCTATTAATAGCTTTTGAATTTTGTTATTTGGTTTTTCATCTGTCATTTTTTTTTAATTTTCTCCACTCCCATGGAAATATAAATTTACCAGCCCATGCTCCAGCATTAATTTTTTTTGCTTCATTTTCTACATTTTTATATTTTTTAGACATATAACTAAATGCATTACCATAAAGAACCATATTTTCGCTAATATCTAGTTTACCAATATAACAAGTTGCTAACCATCTTTTGTAACGATCTTTTTTTTTTGTTATACAACGAACAGGTTGCCCAGAAATTATTGTAGATAAATTTGATATTGCCATTTCACCACATTTATATTTAATTCCATCTTTCCTAGTACATTTTTGTCTTTTTTCAAATGCATCTATTCCTAAAAATCTTATTTTTTTATTATTTATTTCAATAGTATCACCATCAATTATTCTTGGTTTACCATAAAATTCTTTTTTTAATTGATTATCTTCTAGAGCTTTAATATCGCACTGCGGTAAAAATAATATTAAAAATAAAAAGCGTATATAATGTTTATTCATCAAAAGATAAGAGAGAGTCTGTTTTAACTTTAATTTTTTTTCTTCCTTTTAAATTTGTAAGTTCAATTAAAGTTAAGAAGACAGATACTTTTGCTTCAGTTTTTTGTAAAAGTTCAATTGCAGCTCCCGCAGTCCCACCAGTTGCTAGTAGGTCGTCTATTAAAACTACATTCTTATTTTTTAAAGTTTCTCTTTTTTGGATTTCTAAACAATCTTCCCCATATTCTAACTTATATGAATGACGAATTGTTTTTCCAGGTAATTTTCCTTTTTTTCTTATCATTATTACATCGCAGCCTAATTTATACGCAATAGTAGATGCAAAAATAAAACCTCTTGATTCTATTCCAGCTAATACTTCAGGATTATATTTTTTCACAAGGAAAGAAAATTGATTTATTGTTTCCTGCCATATCTTGGAATCAGCCATTAGTGATGATATATCATAAAAAAGTATACCTGGTTTAGGAAAATCAGGGTGAGTTTCAATATACTTTTTAAGATCTATCAAAAGTTATTTAGTTTTTAAATATTCAATTATGTCTGCTCTATCCTCAGCTTTTTTTAATCCTGGATATATCATTTTTGTTCCAGGATACATAGTTTTAGGAGCAGTTAACCATTTATCTAGATTAGCTTCATCCCAAACTATACCAGAATCTTTAATAGCTTTAGAATATTTTGTATACCCATCAGCTGTTCCTGCTTTTCTTCCTACAATTCCAACTAAATGAGGGCCTATTTTGTGTTTTAGAGTATCTGCATTATGACAGGCCTTACATTTTGTGAATATTTTTTTACCTTTTACGGCATCAGCTGAGAAAGCATTATTATTGAAAACAAACACTATTAATGAAAAGAAAAAAAGTTTAAAATAGTTCATTTTGTAAAACCTAAAAAAAAATTAAGAAAAAAATATAATATTAACTATAATATATTTCAAAATTACAAAAATGAAATCATTTTTTAAAATTTTATTTTTTTTATTTTGTATTAAAAATACATTGGCTCAAGATTTAACAAATATAATTTATTTAGAATTAAAAGACGGCAAAGTTGTCATTGAAATGAAGCCTGATCAGGCCCCAGATCATGTAAAAAGAATAAAGGAATTAATAAGTAAAAAATTTTATGATGGTTTAAAATTTCATAGAGTTATAGACGGATTTATGGCTCAAACAGGGGATCCAAAAGGAAATGGGACCGGTGGTTCGGGACAAAATATTCCTGCAGAATTTAATTCTTTACCTCATATAAGAGGGACAGTTTCAATGGCAAGAGCTCAGGATCCCGATAGTGCAGATAGTCAATTTTTTATATGCTTTAAAGAGTCTTCGTTTTTAAATGGTCAATACACTGCTTGGGGCCAAGTAATAGAAGGCATGGAATTTGTAGATAAAATAAAAAGAGGTAGCGGAGATAGTGGGATGGTTGATAATCCCGATAAAATAATTTCAATGCGATTAGCAAAAGAAGTTAATTAAAAACGTTTTATGAAATCAGAAGCTATAGTATTGCCTTATTATGGTATTGGAGATTTTTTAACACACCTACCATTTGTTTTAGCTATTGCAGAAAAAAATAGAAAGTCAAAATTTATAATTTTAACAAAATCAAGAACTTTTGCTAAAGAATTGCTTTTATTTAAAAAAAGAATTGATGTGATTTATATAGAAAACGAATATAGTTTATTTTCTTCTATAAAAGAGTTTTTTAAATTAAGAAATCTTTTCAAAAAAAAAAAAATATCAAGAATATGGATTTTTCATAGAAGCCCTAGGTTTGCAATAATTGCTTTTTGCTCTTCAGTTAAGGAAAGATTGGGATATGGTATTGGTTCACAAAAAATATGGTTAAATTGTAAGAATTTTTTAAGTAAAAAATTTTACAAATCTTTTCCAATTGAAAAGTCTTTTGAATTTTTAAAAATTAATAATATTTTTTTGGACTCAGTGGAACCTAAATTAAAAGCAATAGAATTTACAAATAATAAAATAAAAAAAAAATATATTAAGCATCATAAACCATGGATAGTTATAGGCTTCGGTTCAACAGATATTCACAGAACATGGAGAATGTCTAATTTTATAAATTTAATTAAAATTTTGGATAAAAAGAAAAAATGTTCTTTTTTTTTAATTGGATCACCTAATGAAAGAAATAAAGCAGAAAGAATTATATCTAAATGTATGGATCTTGGAAGCAATATTATTAATGCTTGTTTTACAATTGAAAAAACTATTAGTTTAATATCACAATCGAATTTTTATGTGGGGAATGATACTGGTAGTTCAAATTTAGCACTTGCCTTAGGTATTAAGACATTCATTATACATGGAGGAACACCTCCGTATACGAAAACTGTATATCGAAATTTTTATCCAAAATTATATAATTCTAAATTTTTAATTTCTATTTTACCAAGCGGGGGGGTTCTAAGAGATCCTCATTTAAAAGGAATGGATTCAATTCCAAGAAAAGATGGTATGGATTTAATAAAACCTATAGATGTTTCAAAGGTTGTATTTCAAAATTGGAGAAAAATAAATAATATTTGATTAAAAGTTTCTATTTATAGTAAAATCAACTAATTCTAATAAAATTTTTTTCTCTTTTGAATTATCAAATATTCCAAGTGCATCTTTTGCTATTGCCCCATAATGTTTAGCTCGTATATGGATGTCATTTAGAATTTTTCTTTTTTTTAATATTGAGCACGCTTTTTGGAAGTCTCCGGGACTTATTTGTCCATCTTGAATTGTTTTTCTCCAAAAATTATTTTCAATTTTATTACTTCTTCGAAGAGCTAAAATAATTGGCAATGTCATTTTTCCTTCTTTAAAATCATCGCCGGTCATTTTTCCAAAATCATTTTCAGTAGCTTTATAATCTAAAAGATCGTCAATAAGTTGAAACGCTGTCCCCAAATTCATTCCAAAACTACCCAAAGCATTTTTGTGTTCATCAGAGCATTCTATTAAATACGAATTAATTTTTGATGCCGTTGAAAAAAGATGAGAGGTTTTTGATTTAATTATTTCTAAATATTCATCTTCAGTTGTTGCCATATTTCTGTTTGAAAGCATTTGTGATATTTCTCCCTCAATAATAATTGAGGATGTTTTGGACAAAATTTTAAGTACTTCTATATTTTCTATCTCGGTCATAAGTTCAAAAGATTTACTTAATAAGAAATCTCCTACTAAAATACTACTTTTATTTCCCCAAATATTATTTGTTGTTTTTAAACCCCTTCTTTTTTTGCTTTCATCTATTACATCGTCGTGTAACAATGTGGCAGTATGAATAAACTCTATACTTGCAGATAAATTTATATGTTTTGTTCCTTTATAATTGCATAATTGAGCGCATGCTAAACAAAGCATAGGTCGTATTCTTTTACCACCAGCTTTTACTAAATGACCAGCAACCTCAGGAATATAACTTATTTTATTTTCTATTTTTTCTTTAATTAAAATGTCAACTTTTTTTAGGTCATTAACTACGAATTGCTGTAAATCATCAAATTTTTTTTGATTATTTAAATTACTTTCTGACTCGAATTTGTATAATAAAACCACAATATTATAACAGTAATTTTTTTTTTCGTTTTCTCAATATAAAAAAGTTTATATTATGTATTAATGCTGAATTTTCTTAAAAAGAAAAAAACAATACCTGTAGTCCATATGTCTGGGATTATTGGAAATATAGGCGGTCTAAGAAAAGGTATAACTCTAACATCAGTTGAAGATTTGCTTGAAAAAGCATTTAATATAAAAAAATCAGCTGCTGTAGCTATAATTATAAATTCACCTGGTGGGTCCCCGGTCCAGTCTTCTTTAATTTATAAACGAATTAAAAAACTTGCAAAAAAGAACAAGACTAAAGTTATTTTTTTTGTTGAAGATGTTGCTGCATCAGGCGGATATTATATAGCTTGTGCAGGGGATGAAATATATGTAGATGAAAATTCTATTGTAGGATCTATAGGAGTTATATATACAAGTTTTGGTTTTGATAAGTTAATAAAAAAATATGGGATTGAAAGAAGAATATTTACTACGGGTAAATATAAATCAATTTTAGATTCTTTTCAAAAACAAAAATTATCAGATGTAAAAAAATTAAAAAGCATTCAAACAGAAATCTTTAAAAATTTCAAAGACATAGTTTTAAAAAGTAGAATTAAAAAAATTAATAAACAAAATAAAAATATTTTCTCTGGAAGTTTTTGGACTGGAAAAGAAGCAATTAAATTGGGTTTGGTGGATGGTATAGGTGATTTAAAGACCATAATGGAGAAAAAATTTGGTGAAAAATTAAGGTATGTTTCTATAAAACCTAAAAAATCTTTTCTTAAAGGCATTTTATCAAAGTCTTTTTATTCGAAAGACTTACTAGATACAAAAAAAATTATTAATGATATGATGACATATATGGAAAGTAGAAACATTTGGGGAAGATATGGATTCTAAGAAAAATGTTTTATCGTTCCAAGATATAATATTTAATCTCCAAAATTTTTGGAGCAACAATAACTGTACTATAATTCAACCAATAGATTTACAAGTTGGAGCAGCTACGTTTCATCCAGCAACTGTATTGGGCGCATTAGGAAAAAAGTCTAGAAATATTGCTTACGTTCAACCTACAAGAAGACCAACTGATGGAAGATATGGAAAAAATCCTAATAGACTTCAACATTATTATCAATTTCAAGTTTTATTAAAACCGTCACCTAAAAATATACAAAGTATTTTTTTAAGAAGTTTAAAATCTATTGGAATTGATCCAAAAAAAAATAATATACAATTTAAAGAAGATGATTGGGAAAGTCCTACACTAGGAGCATCTGGATTAGGTTGGGAGATTAGATGCAATGGTATGGAAATTTGTCAGTATACTTATTTTCAACAAATAGGAGGTATTGAATGTAATCCAGTTTCAGTTGAAATAACATATGGATTAGAACGTTTAGCAATGTTTATTCAAAAAACTAACAATGTTTTTGATATTGTTTGGAATGTAAATAAAAAAGAGAAAAAAATTATTAAATACAAAGATATTTATCTTGAATCTGAAAAACAATTTTCAAAATATAATTTTGAATTAGCAAATACTAAATATTTATTCAAATGTTTTGAATATGTAGAAAATGAATGTAAAGAATTATTAAATAACAATCTACCACTACCTGCCTATGAAAATTGTATTAAGGCAAGTCATTATTTTAATATATTAGATGCAAGAGGCGTTGTAGGCGTTGCTCAAAGACAGTCATATATTTTGAAAATAAGATCTTTGGTTAAAAATTGTTGTGAGATATATATAAAACAGGAACTTTAAGTTAATATGTCAGAACTATTCATTGAATTATTATCTGAAGAAATTCCTTATTGGTTGCAGAAAAATATTGTAGAACAATTTAAAGAAAAAATAATTGATGTAATAATTGAAAATAATTTATCACTAACAAATAAAATTATTGATAACCTTTGAATTAATAATGTTTTACTAGATATAAAGTTTGATGCAAATTTTCTAATTAACATTCCAATAACCACAGGAAGAGTAACAACTAAAAACATTTTGGAAGAAATGCCCATCATAGAAATTTCTTTTGTTACATGGGAAATTTGTAATAAATCAGCGGACTTAAAAACAATAAACGGGACAGATATAATTGAAATTAAACTTATAATTGCTGTAAGCGAT
>Ga0208747_1000628_pt1 | contig 10713 bp, 8 predicted proteins | sample Knorr_S7_td_AAIW_FD_185597 | JGI IMG/M metagenome (GOLD analysis project Ga0208747, IMG submission 185597) | Marine microbial communities from Southern Atlantic Ocean transect - Knorr_S7_td_AAIW_ad_750m_LV_A (SPAdes) (version 2) | ecosystem: Environmental > Aquatic > Marine > Oceanic | place...
AGGCATTTTTACAGCTTTACTAACAGCAATATACTCATGGAGGTTAATATTTAAAACTTTTCATGGAAAGTACAACAACAAAAAAAATAATTTAAGTTCTATTCAAGAGTCTCCGTTAACTATGTTGATACCGTCATGTCTACTAGCCATAGGAGCAATTATAACAGGTATACTATTTAAAGAAACGTTCACAGGTTCTGATACACAATTTTGGAACAATTCAATTTTATTTTTGCAAACAATTCAACGCGATCATCCGCCAACATGGTTGCTTGTTATAACACCACTAATAGTCATTATCGCAATTCCAACTGCATATTATTTATTTGTAGAAAATGAAAAAATCTTAAAAAATTTTGTTTTAAAAAATCAGACACTATACAATTTTTTGGTAAACAAGTGGTACTTTGACGATTTTTACAATTTTATTTTTGTTGAGCCTATTAAAAAAATTGGATTATTTTTTTGGAAAAAAGGAGATATCAATACAATTGACCGTTACGGCCCAGATGGTCTTTCGAGGTTAGTGAAAATTATATCTGATAAGGCTGTAAATTTTCAAAGTGGATATTTATATCATTATGCTTTTGTAATGTTAGTTGGTTTTTCTATTTTATTAACTTATTTAATTTTGTATTAAATGAATTTTCCTATTCTTTCTGCAATAATATTTATTCCTCTTATTGGAGCTTTTTTTATTTTTGTTACAACAGGAGTACAAAAAAATGTCGAAAAAAATTCAAAATATGTGGCAATTTTTTCTTCTTTAACAAATTTTTTGCTTTCCATTTTTCTTTGGTATTCTTTTGATACTACAACAGCAGATTTCCAATTTGTTGAGAAAAAAAATTGGATTGAAGGTTTTATTAATTTTCAATTAGGTGTTGATGGAATTTCAATCTTATTTATATTGCTTACTACATTTATAGCACCTGTGTGTATTTTTTCAGCTATTCACAGCATCAAGTTTAAGATTAAAGAATTTCTTATCGCAATTCTTGTAATGGAAACCTTAATGTTGGGTGTATTTTGTTCTCTTGACCTAGTAATATTTTATTTATTTTTTGAAGGTGGTCTCATACCAATGTTTTTGATCATTGGTATTTGGGGAGGGCCAAAGAGAGTTTACTCAGCTTTTAAGTTTTTTCTATTCACATTGCTTGGTTCCGTTTTGATGTTAGTTGCAATTATTTCTATTTACTGGATTACAGGAACTTCAGATGTAATTAAATTATTGGATATAAGAATTCCTACAGAGTACCAATATCTACTTTGGTTAGCATTTTTTAGCTCTTTTGCAGTTAAATTGCCAATGTGGCCTGTACATACTTGGCTACCTGATGCGCATGTTGAAGCGCCCACCGCAGGATCAGTTATTTTAGCGGCAATACTTTTAAAAATGGCGGGGTACGGTTTTTTGCGTTTTTCACTAGGCCTATTTCCGGTTGCTTCAGATTATTTTACTCCATTAATTTTTACGTTAAGCATTATGGCAATAATTTACACATCTTTAGTGGCGCTTATGCAAGAAGATATGAAAAAGTTAATTGCCTACTCTTCTGTTGCGCATATGGGTTTTGTAACATTGGGTATTTTTTCATTAACCAAACAAGGATTAGAAGGAAGTATAATTCAAATGATAAGTCACGGCTTAATATCCGCGGCACTCTTTTTATGCGTAGGTGTTGTATACGATAGATTTCATTCACGTATGATCTCTTCTTATGGTGGATTAGTAAATATTATGCCAAAATATTCTTTAGTATTTATAATTTTTGTCTTAGCTGCCCTGGGATTACCAGGGACTAGTGGTTTTGTTGGAGAATTTTTGGTTTTAGTTGGGGTTTTACAAAAAAATATTTTAGTTGCTATTTTAGCAAGTTTAGGAGTTATTTTAGCAGCAGCCTATATGCTCTGGTTATATAAAAGAGTAATTTTTGGTAAAATTGCCAATTCTGAAATAAAAATAATGACAGATTTAAACAAAACGGAAATATATATTTTTTCATCTTTGGCTTTTTTAATATTGTTTTTTGGTGTTTATCCCGAACCATTGTTTAATACCATTGATATTTCTGTAAATAATTTAATTGAGAATTATCAAATAGATATAAATTTTTATTTAGCTGAAACAACTAATTAAATGCAAACAATTATTTATATATTACCAGAATTATTTTTATCATTAGCAATAATGTCTCTTTTAATGGTGGGCGCTTTTATCAAGAAAAGTTTTAAACTTGTATATTTGTTAACAATATTCAGTTTGATATTTGCAATTATATTACTTCTAAATCAGCCCAGTGAAATAATAAAAATTTTTAATGAAAGTTATATCATAGATAGGCTGTCAATTTTTATGAAAGTTCTTACTTTGTTATTTTGCTTATTCGTCTTACTTTCATCTAAAGACTACGTCAAAAGTATTAGTATTGATAAAATAGAATATCCAATAATTATTCTTGCTTCAACACTCGGTATGATATTAATGATTAGTTCTTACGATCTAATTGTTTTTTATCTAGGATTGGAACTACAATCTTTAGGTTTATATATTTTGTCTTCTTTTAGAAGAGATGACGAAAAATCAACGGAAGCTGGCTTAAAATATTTCGTATTAAGTGCGCTTGCATCTGGACTTTTGCTTTATGGATGTTCTCTCATTTATGGATTTACTGGATCAACCAATTTTGAAGTCATTTCAGCAAATTTAGATGGATCTAACACAGGGGCAGTTTTTGGTATTGTTTTCATAATTGTTGGTTTAGCTTTTAAAGTTTCTGCAGTTCCTTTTCATATGTGGACACCTGATGTTTATGAAGGATCACCGACTTCCGTAACCAGTTTTTTTGCATTAGTTCCAAAAATTGCCGCATTATCGGTTTTTATTCGATTTATGTATGTTCCATTTATAAATGTCATTAATCAGTGGCAAATAATAATTGTCTTTCTTTCAATAGCGTCAATGATATTAGGAGCCGTTGCTGCCATAGGACAAAATAATATAAAGAGACTAATGGCCTATAGTTCTATTGGTCATATGGGTTATGCATTAGCAGGCTTGGCTACAGGAACAAATGCAGGAATCCAAAGCACTATAATTTATTTAACTATTTATTTAGTAATGAATCTTGGTGCATTTGGTTGCATTTTTATGATGAAAAGAGAAAATGTTTTTTATGAAAACATTAATGAATTATCCGGATTATCAAAAAATCATCCTGTGTTGTCTTTAAGTTTTTTAATCATACTTTTTTCATTGGCTGGCATACCTCCTCTAGCAGGTTTTTTTGCCAAATTTTATGTTTTTATGTCAGTTATTGAAGTTAAAATGTATGCACTTGCAGTTATAGGACTTGTAACCACGGTTGTTTCAGCATTTTATTATTTAAGAATTATAAAAGTAATCTATTTTGATAAACCTAAAAAACCATTTGAAAAATGTTATGATTGGGGACTTAAAATTTCACTAATTTTGTCAAGTATACTAATTTTGATTTATTTTGTTCGTCCATCAGCACTTACTAATATTATTTCTTCAATTGTAATTTATTAATGAAATTTGAAATTTTTAAGCTTAAAAGCGTAACAAGCACTAATGATGCTGCTATTAATTTAATAAAGGAAGAAAAAAAGGAAGTGGGATGTGTTTATGCTGATAAACAAATAAAAGGACGAGGTTCTCATGGCAGAGAATGGATTTCTGATGAAGGAAATTTGTTTGGATCAATATTTTTTCCTTTAAAAAATAATTATCCTCCTTTCAATGAATTTTCAATAATCAATCCTATAATAATTTCTGATGTAATTAGGCATTTTTGTGAAAAGAAAAATATATCTTTCAAGTTTCCAAATGATGTATTTGTAAATGGAAAAAAAATTTGTGGTATTTTACAAGAACTTATAACTTTAAATAGTAGTAAATTTTTAATTATAGGTATAGGAATAAATATTATTTCAAATCCATGTATAAATAATAAATATCAAGCTACAAATATTTTATTAGAAACACAAAAAAAACCAGCAATCAACGAGATAATCAATCTAATAGTTTCTTCATATGAAAGATTCTTTAATGAATTAAATTTATATGATTATATCAATTTTAAAAAAAGAGTTGATTCTATGGTTGTAAATTAAATTATAAAATAATGAATGCATTGATTGGAGATATAGGAAACACGGTTACAAAAGTTTGTTTAATTGAAATTAATACTTTAAAAGTAAAAAAAATAATTCATTTTAACAGTGTTTCTATTTCATCAAGAAATTATTTAAAAAAAAAATTCAATAAAATTATTAAAAACAAATCTATTAATAAAATTGCTTTATTTTCTAGTGTGGTGCCCAAGTATCAATTAACGTTAAGAAAATTTTTAAAAAGTGCTTATAAAATTAAATTGAAAGAAATTAAGGAAAAAGGAATTAAGAAAATTGTTAAAATAAATATAAAAAATAAAAATCAAGTTGGTTCTGATAGAATTGCGAATGCTGTAGGAGTTTTTAAAAGATATAAATCTAATTGTATTGTTTTGGATTTTGGAACCGCTACCACATTTGATGTTGTGACAAAAAATGGAATTTATAATGGAGGAATAATAGCTCCAGGAATAAATCTTTCATTGAAAAGTTTAATTTACTCAGCTGATCAAATACCTATTTTTTCAATAAAAAAGCAAAAAAAAATTATTGGAAAAAATACTCTTGAAGCCTTGCGATCAGGCTTTTATTGGGGGTACACAGGCCTAATTAATAACATTATCAAAAAAATTGAAGAGGAGACAAAAAAAAAATATAAAATTATTTTCACAGGTGGTTATGCCAATTTATTTAAAACTTCTATAATAAGATCATTTACGATAGATAAGAATATTACTATTAATGGTATAATAGAAATTTTTAGAGAAAATAAAAAATATTTGATTTAAATGACAAAAGAAGAATTTATTTTTTGCCCTTTAGGTGGATCAGGAGAAATAGGAATGAATATGAATTTATTTGCCTATGGAGATCCAGAAAATAGAAAATGGATTATAGTTGATATTGGAGTTACTTTTGCAGATGACACAATACCAGGTATAGATTTAATTTATCCAGACCCGGGCTTTATAGTTGATAAAAAGAATGATTTACTTGGTTTGGTTTTAACTCATGCTCACGAAGATCATATCGGGGCGATTGCTCATATATGGCCAAAACTTCTTTGCAATATTTATGCAACTCCATTCACAAGTGTCTTAATCCAAGAAAAGTTCAAGGAAAAAAAAATTGATATAGGAAATAAATTAAAAATTGTTGAATTGAATGGCAATGTTAAATTAGGTCCTTTTAATATAGAATTTGTTACATTAACACATTCCATACTTGAACCTAATGGTTTGAGCATTGAGACACCCGTCGGTACAGTTTTACATACTGGTGATTGGAAATGTGATCCAAATCCTTTGATTGGCGAGACAATTAACGAAAAAAAGTTGAAACAAATTGGTAATCAAGGAGTTTTAGCAATGACATGCGATTCTACAAATGTATTTAGCCCCGGAAGAGCTGGGTCCGAATTAGATGTAAGAAAAAATTTGTTAAAAATAATGACAAGCAAACAAAAAAGAATAATTGTAACCACTTTTGCTTCAAATGTGGCAAGAATGGAAAGCATTTTTTATTGTGCTAAAAAAATTGGACGACAAATATCTTTAGTTGGTAGATCTATGCATAGAATTTATAAGGCAGCAAAACAATGTGGATATTTGAAAGACTTAATCAAACCAATTGATGCGAGAGTAGCAAAAAAAATTTCTAGGGAGAAAATTGTATATTTATGTACAGGAAGTCAAGGAGAACCTAATGGCGCAATGATGCGCATTTCTAACTATATTCACCCCGATGTTATGATTGAATCTGGAGATACAGTAATTTTTTCTTCAAAAATTATACCAGGAAATGAAAGAAAACTTTACAAACTACACAATCAATTAGTTAAAAATGGTGTTGAGGTTGTTTCTGAAGAAAATGAATTTGTTCATGTATCAGGTCATCCAAATAGAGAAGATCTAAAGGACATGTATAAATGGGTTAAACCAAAATCTGTTATTCCTGTTCATGGAGAACATAGGCACATGCTAGAGCATATTAATTTTGCAAAAGAAATGCAGGTTCCTTATCCAGTCAAAGTTGAAAATGGAGATATAGTTCAATTGTTTCCTGGAGATAAACCAAAAATAACTGACAAAGCTCCCGTTGGAAGAATATATGTAGATGGAAATATAAGTGTTGGTGAACAATCTCAATCAATAAAAGATAGAAAAAATTTGTCTTTCAATGGATTTTTGGAAATAACAATTATTATAAATGGCATTGGCTCAATAGTAAAAAAACCCATTATTTCATTCAAAGGAATTCCTACCAATGAAGAAAGTAGTAACATTATTTTTGATTTAGAAGACAAGATTCAAAGCATATGTAAAAGTTTTTCTCTAAATAATTCTAATCAAGAACAAAATTTAATCGAGTCACTTAGGATTAATTGTAGAAAAACTGTTAAAGAAAAGACTGGAAAGAAACCTTATACAAACGTAAATTTAGTAAGAATTTGAAAATTAAAAGTTATGTATTTATCCAAATTATTTATTCCATTATTGAAAGAAACGCCATCAGAGGCTAAAATTAAATCCCATCAACTTATGCTTAGAGCGGGAATGATTAAACAATCTTCCTCAGGAATTTATTCGTGGCTACCTTTAGGCTTTAAGATTATGAAAAAAATAGAACAAATTGTTAGAGAAGAACAAAATAAAATTGGAGCACAAGAACTATTAATGCCAACTATACAATCTGCAGAAATATGGAAAGAAAGTGGAAGATATGACGATTACGGAGAAGAGATGTTGAGAATAAAGGACCGCCAGGGAAAAGAAATGCTTTACGGACCTACTAATGAAGAATTAATAACTGAAATATTTAGAGTTAGTGTCAAATCATATAAATCGTTGCCTCAGCTTTTGTATCATATTCAGTGGAAATTTCGTGACGAATTACGGCCAAGATTTGGTGTTATGAGATGTAAAGAATTTTTTATGAAAGATGCTTATTCTTTTGATCTAAATGATGAGGAAGCAAAAAAATCATATAATAAAATGTTTTTTGCGTATCTAAATACTTTTAAAAGATTAGGACTTACAGCAATACCTATGGCAGCAGATACGGGTCCGATTGGCGGAGACCTTTCTCATGAATTTGTAATTTTAGCTGAGACAGGTGAAAGTAAAATTTATTCTGATAGAAGGATTTTTGATATAGATATTGATAAACATAATGATACGACTGATTCAATCGAGGAATTAAGAAAAAAATATGATTCATTTTATGCAGTTACTGACAATAAATTTAAAAAAGATGATTTTGAAAAAAAAGTAGAGAAAAAAAATCAATTGGTTGCGAAAGGAATCGAAGTTGGCCACATTTTCTATTTTGGTGACAAATATTCAAAACCTTTAAAGTGTTCAGTAGACTTGCAGGATGGAAAAAAAGTTGATGTTAAAATGGGTTCTTACGGCATTGGTGTTTCAAGATTAGTTGGAGCAATTATTGAAGCTAAGTTTAATAACAACATAATGAAATGGCCTTGTTCGGTTGCACCTTTTGAAGTTGCAATAATCCCCAGTATACAAAAAAACGATGAATCAAACTATTTAAAAGCTGAAAAAATATATAATTTATTAATAAAAAATAATATAGATGTTTTGTTTGATGATACTGATGAACATATATCTGCAAAATTTAAAAAATTTGATTTGATCGGCGTTCCTTACCAAATAATTTTAGGTTCTAAATCTACAAATGATAAATTTGAATTTAAAGAAATTAATGGCAAAACCGAAATCCTATCTTTAGAAGAAATTAAAAATAAATTACTTAACAAAAGAAATTTAAATTGATTTCAAAAATTGAAAGAATAATAGCCTTTAGATATTTAAAACCAAAAAAAAAAGAAGGTTTTTTAAAAGTAATTTCTATTTTCTCTTTTACAGGAATAGCTCTTGGCGTTGCTATTTTGATTATAGTTATGTCTGTTATGAATGGTTTCAGAACAGAATTAATCAATAAAATTTTGGGTTTTAATCCACATATTATTGTCAAATCTTACAATAAAGAAATTAAAAAAGATGATCTTAATAATCTGGATGAATTAAAAGAAGATATATTAAGAACAGCTTTCACCTTTAGTGGCCAGGGAATTTTAATTAACAAAAAAAATACAACTGGGATATTAGTACGTTCTTATCTTGAAAATGATATTGATAAAATAGATTTAATAAAAAAAGGCATTATAGATGGATCTTTAAATTCATTTGACAAGAACACAATTTCTATAGGAAAAGAATTAGCAATTGCTTTGGATTTGATGGTAGGAGACGAAATTATATTAATGTCTACATCGAATCTTCAAACTCCCTTTGGTAATTTGCCTCAGCAAGAAAAGTTTACAATTTCCTCTGTCTTTAGCACTGGACTTGCCGAGTTTGATCAAAACGTTATTTTTATACCATTTGAAAATGCCACTTCTTTATTCGAATTGACAGATATGGATATAGATTTAGAAATATTTTTAAAGAAACCTGACAAAGTTCAATTATTAAAAGCTAGTGTACAAAAAATATTTAACGATCATTACGTTTATTCATGGGCAGATTTAAATAAGTCTTTTTTTGGTGCATTAAAAGTTGAAAGAAATGTTATGTTTATTATTTTGACATTAATAATAATTGTTGCAGCTTTTAATATAATTTCAGGTTTAACAATTTTGGTTAAAAATAAAACAAAAGAGATTGCTATACTTAGAACACTTGGAATTAGTAAAAATTCTATTGCAAAAATTTTTTTTCTTACAGGATTTACAATAGGTTTACTTGCAACAATTTTAGGCGTAATAATTGGCATATTATTTTCCTATTATATAGAAGAGCTACGAGTCTTAATTACAACAATATTTAATATAAAGTTGTTTCCAGAAGAAATATATTTTTTAAGCCAAATGCCTTCAGAAATAAATTTAAGCTATATATCTATTATTTCTTTCTTTTCATTATTAATTACTTTTTTAGCCACAATTTTTCCATCATTATCAGCTGCAAAATTAGATCCAATTAAGGCTTTAAAATATGAATAATGAGATAATTAAACTATCAAAAATATCAAAAAAGTTTGATGGAGTTGGTAAAGATATTATTGTTCTAAAAAATATTAATTTAAAAATTAATAAGGGAGAATTAGTTTCACTTACGGGTCCTTCTGGCTCTGGTAAATCAACTTTATTACATATAATTGCTCTATTAGATCAACCTACATCAGGTGAAGTTTTTTTTAAAAAAAAAAGCTTTTCCAAATCAAATGATAGGGAAAAAGATTTGGTAAGAAGAAAAGGGATTTCCATAATTTATCAACAAAATAATTTACTCAGTGATTTTACCGCACTAGAAAATGTTATCATTCCTTTGGTTAATAATGGGTATTCATGGATAGAATCTATGAAGAGGGCTAGAAAAATGTTGTCTTTAGTTAAGTTATCTAAACGACTTAATCATTTTCCTAGTGAATTATCAGGCGGCGAACAACAAAGAGTTGCAGTCGCACGCGCGTTAATTACTGAACCAGATTTAATTTTAGCTGATGAACCAACAGGTAACTTAGATAGAAAAACTGCTAACGAAATATTTTCGCTATTTTTAAAAATTAGATCAAAAAAAAGAACGATACTCTATGCAACTCATAATAGAGAATTATCTAATAGAGCGGACTATAAGTTAAATATTTTTGATGGTAATATAACAAAGAAAAATGAATGGAGTTGATTACAAAGAGTTTACTCATCTAAAAATTCACACCCAATATTCCATTTGTGAAGGTGCTTTAAGAACATCTGACCTAGCAAAATATTGTAAAGAAAATAAAATTAAAGCAGTTGGTTTATGTGATTCAAATAATTTGTGCGGAGCTTTAGAATTTTCTGAGTCTATAGCTAAATCTAGAACACAGCCAATTATTGGAATTCAAATTAATATTAAATACAAAGGTCATGTTGGAAAAATACCCTTGTTTGCTAAGGATTTAGAAGGTTATAAAAATCTAATTAAACTCTCTTCAAAATCTTTTTTGGATATAAAGGAAGATGAAGAGCCTCACTGCAAAATAGATGATATAGAAAACAATTGTAAAGGTCTAATTTTTTTAACAGGATCTTTTGATGGATTAATTGGAAAGCTTTTTTTTAAAAATCTTACAGATGAAATTTATGCGCTATTTAAAAAATTAAAAAAAGTTATTGACGATAATTTCTATATTGAAATTCAAAGACATAATGATTCTGGAGAAAAATTATTTGAGCAATTTCTTTTAAAAGCTTCTGAAAAATTAAAATTACCTATAATAGCTACTCACGAAGTCTTTTATTTAAACAAGGATATGCACGAAGCTCATGATGCTTACCTTTGTGTAGGAGAAAAAACGTATGTTCATGTAAATGATAGAAGAAAATATACCAACGCTCACTATCTCAAAACTACTAAAGAGATGTACGAACTTTTCCACGATCTCCCAGAAGCTTTGGAAAATAATGCAAATTTTCCTTATAGAATTTCTTATAGACCAAAAAATTCATCACCTATTTTGCCTAACATACAAACAGATGAAACTAAAAATGTGGACGATTTATTAATC
>Ga0208747_1000630_pt1 | contig 10701 bp, 8 predicted proteins | sample Knorr_S7_td_AAIW_FD_185597 | JGI IMG/M metagenome (GOLD analysis project Ga0208747, IMG submission 185597) | Marine microbial communities from Southern Atlantic Ocean transect - Knorr_S7_td_AAIW_ad_750m_LV_A (SPAdes) (version 2) | ecosystem: Environmental > Aquatic > Marine > Oceanic | place...
AAACAAACAATCCCCGCTACATCAAAAGATTGATTCAGGACATCTTATCATTTTAGTTAACTGAAAAGTATTGATCCATGAAAATAATATAAATTTACACAAAATATGTATATTATACGAATAAATGGTAATAATAACACATAATAAGTATATATATAGCATCAAGTTGCAATGACGATTCGATTGCGAGCAAGATGGTCAAGGTTGATGTGGAAGGAATAGATTATAAACTTAAACCTCATCCAACAATCATAACTCGAAGTTAATGGTAAAATTGCTGGAACTATCAGTTTGAGAAAAATTAGAAATAATTCCGGTGAAATAAAGAGAATGTATTTCCGATCTAAATTCAGAGGGGAAAAATTAGGGAATCCTATGATTGAAGAAATGATTAGAGTTTCAAAAGAAAATGGGTACTCAAAACTTTATCTGGATACTGCACATTTCATGTCTTCAGCAATATCTCTTTATAAGAATTTTGGATTTAAAGAAACAAGTTCTTATCCAGAAAGTGTTCACCCAAAAGAATTATTGAACAAAATGATTTACATGATGAAAGAATTTTATCCATAGTGCTCCATCAAATCTGAGATGCGTTTCAAGAAAATAGCATGCTCACACGCCTCTTCTGAAGAGTAAACCTCCTCAAAAGTTTCTACTGGTTCACCACGCACACCAGAGGATATTCCAATCTTGTATTCTTCAAACATACGTAAACACACACTGACATACTTTCCAGCCATTGGATGTCGACGCATTTTGTCAAGTACGGTCCTAAGTTCATGACTATGCTCTACAGCAGGCCTACCATTTTTGGGGGGTGCCCCCACTGGGCTATTCCTATGTTCAGCGATTAGACGACGACGTGATTCATCATCGAACAATAGCGGCATGACATAGGTTCTCGTCATAAAGTTATCTGTTTCACTATGAGCTGTATTCGCCTTTACACCTTTAACTTTACCTAAGTCTAACATCATTCATTCTCCGTTTTTAAATCAATTATTACGACATGGAACTGATTCTCCACGTTCCTCTTTTAATTTCATGGCTGCAATTTGTGCTTTTTCAGGTGTTTTAAAAAGTTTGTCTTCAAACAAAATGATAGGTTTCGCCCGGTCAGCATTTAACTGACCTACACACCACTCTTTATCTGGCACTGTGCAAACTACAACATATGCTCCATCAATCGGACCGTAGTGTCTGTTATTTAGTGTAAATAAACACTTCGCTAAATCATTTACTTTATCCTCATCAAGCGAACTAATTACCGATCTTTCTAACTCATTAAGGGGCTTAGTGCTTGTCCCAACAACAGATTTCCCAGTTGGCGGGTCCATCATTTCAGGGTGTTGATTATTTGCCATTTTAGTTATCTCTATTGAGAATATGATTAAGGCAAAGGCCCCTCTTTCAGAAAGCCCCTAATTGCATTTTCTGTAATGCGTGATACATTGTTGTTGTAATTATTATGAGACAGACTGCCACACCATGAAAGTGAACCCGGCGCAAACAGTGCACCATCATTTGGTGTTTTATAATAAATCATGTCAGCACGCACCATTGGATTTTCCGTCCCACCGCCATGGTAGCCCCGAACGGAAAAGTGAATTTCTTCGTTCACTTGCAACATTAAATTCGTATGCCCTTCAGAATGAGCCAATAAATAGGCCTCATGTGGGGTGCCGAATTCTATGTCATAGCGATCCAACTCAAGACCGGCAGCACCACCACCAACTAATCCGAAGTCGCCGATTCTTTCACCGTTGCCTATCCCGTCCATGATCCAAGCTGTTTCTGGCCGCTCACTGTCTTTGTCGCGTACATAATAAGAAGACACATCAAAACCATATGCTGTGAAAGTTAGCCCACAAAGCTTACTAGGAATGCGCCCTCTTGCGCGCCACATGCCACCATACTTGCCATCGAAAGCATTATTGTATTCACCTGGATTTGCGGTCCAAGCACGAGTGCCTGCTTCGCCTTTTCGTACTTCAATAATATTTGAATTATCAGGATGATACTCACTGCACCAATAGAATCCGTTAGCACCCAGATAGATCCAACGACCGCCGTCTTGTTGGTACTGCTCATACGCTGAAAACATTTTTTCGGAAGTATATTCAGGATGGCTGCCCGTTAGTACAGTTTGGTATTTATTCAGTAATCCCACACCTTCACGGTCCAAATCTTCGTCCGTATGGATATCGAATTCGAAGTTCTTTTCTTCCAACCAATCGACAAGGTGCAGATCACCGTTAAGCTGCCAAAGAGATGGGGACAACCAGTGGCGATACTTAGGTCGCATGTTCAAAATCGGTCGTAAACGCGATGAGTAGCAAACGCCACTGTCATCAGAGTGTAGAGAATAAGTTGATAAACCATATTCTCTATGCTCGTTCAGATATAAATCTGAAGCAGTCATCACTGGCACCTTTCCAGCCAACAACTCAGCAACCACACAGTTTGTCGCAAGGTTATCGTTAGAATAGGCTAAATAACTGTTAGTTGGCAAAATAAAAGCAAGCTTTGAAGTGGTTTTGCCTCTTGGTGGACGAACAACGAAGGGAATATAATCCTCTGTATCTGGTGAATCTAATCCACCAATACGCAACCTTGCCGCATAAATTCCACTCTTTAAGTTTTCTGGGATAGTGTATTCAAAATCTACCTCCCATCGTGCGTCGTCAATATCATCATCGTGAAAATGAATTGCCCCATACTCTTCTGGCTTATGATGATAAATAATTTCATCTCCAGTCCAGTTAAAGCCTGTCATTCCACGAACGGGCATATTAATAATATAGCCATTGATCCTAGAGGTTGATGTGTCTACAATCAAGGTAGATGCAATATTATTGGTGATATTGGCATGAAAATCCCACGCTCCTACGACATCATTACGCAACTCAGCAGGACAGCCTTGATAACCGCGAGCCAAGGCTTCAATTTCAGCTTTTGATAATGCACGACGCGATAATCTAGGGCGGTCGATTTTGCCATTATAAGTACTTCGATTTTGCACTGGCAATTCAACTGGTTCCGGGGCTTCTTTGAAGTGGGCACCAAATACGCTACGACCAGATCTTTCTTTCCATGAACTTGCACCCATTAGGAATGGGGCATCGTTAATACCAGGTCGCATACTATTTATGGACTCTACAACAGCAGTCGTATCTTCGGCTGGATTCAAAAGTCCTAAACCAAGACCACCATTTGTTGATGTTACAACCGGTTCCTGATACAAGGTTACCTTGCCGGTACGGGCATCGTAACTGACTGCGGCCAGATACCATACTTTACGCAGAAGCTTCTTGTCACTGGACACTTTCGTCACCAAGCCACCACCGTCTCCTATCTCAGCAGAAAGGCATCCGCTTTCATCAATAAATAATCCAAAGCCGCTTTTGTTTTCTTCTACCCACTTGGTGAGAAGACCCTGTCGACCTTTCTCAGGAGTAGTAGGGAAGATATAGCATTGCAATGTGAAGCTCTCTACATTCAGGCGTTCATCCTGCGGGACGATGATATAAGAACCACCGTGAATACGTTGATTACGACCAGGGTAGGCTTTGTTGCAAGTCCCCCCGATTTCTTCTTCTTTATATCCAGGACCTTCAGGATTTGTGTCTCCGTGAATCAAACGCACTATCTGTGCATCATAGACTTCGTTTTCTTCTGAATTAACATAGAATTTAATATCATCCCCTGGACAAACAGAGTATTTGTCGCTATAACCAGTAATTCTTAACATGTTATTCCTCAAACTTTTATAGAAATTATAACTTTACAAATATGAAAATCGAATAGCTTTTTCAATTCCATCTTTCGAAGCGCGGACACCCCTGAAGATGCTTTACCTCCGGTAAAGACCTGGAATATTAATAATCAACTAATACTTTCCAACATAATGCGTGTCTTTCCCGATTGAAAGCACACAGTTAATAGAGTAAGTACCGTACCAAATATCATTAAACGATTTGCTTCGGTGCCTGCGGTACTTGTGACCAGAATTCCGGATCGTGACCGTAAAATATCCGTGCACCAGATTTTTGGAGCTTACGCAACATAAGCAAAGAGTTCAGCATCTCCGCACGATCATGAACCAGATGAGGCAAGTGCAAATTAGTCAACGTCTCTTTCAGATAACATGCATCAGCAGTGAGTATTACATCGCCGGAATCCAGCCGCACTTTTAGCGACTGATGGCCGGGAGTGTGACCGAATGTTGGAATTGTCATGATTCGTCCATCACCAAACATATCATGCACTCCGTCAACTTTCTGTATCAGATGGCCCTGATCGTAATCTGCAGGCAAGTACCCGTTGGCTTGAATTAACTCCGGGATTTGTCCTGCTTCCCACTCACGTTTCTGAATGATGATTTTGGCATTCGGTAACAGCTCATTCCCACCCGTATGATCAAAATGTAAATGTGAATTAACCAGAAAGTCAATCTTGTTAGCATCAACATCCAGTTGTTCGAGCCGAGAACGTATGTCTTCTCCTGGACGAAAGTGGACACTGAAAAGATCCGACAGGAATCCGATTCTTCCTGGAGCATCATGTTGGCACTGTAGGTGTAGTCCACTATCAAACAAAACTCGTCCACGTGGGTGATCAATCAAATAAGCTGGTACTGGGAAACTAATTTTTCCAACTTTACCTGCCAGCATCATACTCAAATCAGATGTCAACCAACCACAGGTCATTGCATATATTTTCACTGTCACATTGCCTTTTTTTTATCTTCTGCAGTTGCCTACTGATTCGAGACAGCAAAAATTTCATTGTGCTTCCGTGTATTCTTGAATAATCCATATCGCCTCAGAGAATCATCACTTTTTCTTCAAGCCAGTGGTGGCTTTACTTTTTCCACCTCTGGAACCATTTTCGACAGGAAACTCCTTGTCATCCTCTTTGAGAATATTGCTGATATTGCTTATTTCACCGGGCGACATTCCGATTTCTTGTAAAAGACTATCAACAAAAGGCACATGAGCCCGGTAACGCAGGGCTGAATTTACCACATTATCAGCGAGGTTCCCTCCTGAAACAGGGGCACTATCACTACTTGTTGGTGATCCAGACTCACCGCTTCCGCCACTATCCCTGCCATTACCCCGTGAATGTCCGTCACTGAAACCTGGCAGTCCATTGACATCGAGAATCTTGATTGCGTCGATATTTTGCATCGGTTTGACTGATTCACGTATAATTGAATCAAGATTACTCGCTAGCTGCATACGCAGAGCACTTCGACGGCTGGCGTCACTACGCATGTTTTCAGCCTCGTTAAGCAGTTGCTTACCAGCAGCATCAACTTCGTAACGTAACTTTGATGCCAAAGAAGTGTATTGCTCTGCCTGCTCCCGGTCCTGAGATGCTTCCTTTTCGGCGTTTGCCAGAACAGTAAGTTGAATTGCTTCTCGCTCTGCTTGCTGTGCTGCACTTATTAATTCAACTGTCTTTTTGCGTTCCGCAATTTCAACATTGCGAGCCGAAATGACTTTTTCCTCTGCTTCGGCGGCTTTTGCACGAGCTAATTCTACTTCCACATCGGCATTTAAAACTAATTTATATTTTTCTGAAACAGCAAGCTCACGCTCACGCTCTTCAATCTCTAATTGCTTACGTTTTTCTATTTCGCGTACCATGGTTTTTTCTTCATTTTCAATACGCGTTGTTTCGATACTACGCTGCTGTTCTATTTTTAACTTTTTTACATTCTCCTCAGATATTAACTGAGCTTGCTCCGATTCGTAGTAACGCTCTGATTCTTCCTTCACTACATTTGCCTTTTGCTTGGCTGACCGCACAGCGATTTCTTCTTGCTGTTGTAATCGAGCAAATTCGTTTTCTTTTTCGATATCCAACTTCTTGATTTCGGCTTCAAGATTCTTTTCCTTGATATCTATCTCAGTTTGTCTTTCAATATCATTTCGAAGTTTTTTCCGCTCTTCAATCTGAAGTGTTAATTCATGTTCACGCAATGAACGCTCAACTTCAATTGTGTCTTGTTGTTGGATACGGGCTTTTTCAATTTCCTCTGCAGACTGAATTCTTGCCTCTTCAGCTAAACGCTCCTGTTTTGCGGTCTCAACTGCCATGTCGGTGTTCTCTTTATCACGTTGTTTGGCAATTTCTCGCTCCTGTAATAACCTTGAGAATTCTTTCTCTTTGTCAATTTCAAGTGCACTTTGTTCACCTTCTAAGTTTTTGGCTCGAATGCTTATGGCTGTGTCTTGCTCAATATCATTACGCCTTTTCTTACCAGCCTCAATTAGCTCTGTTAACTGTGTAAGACCTTCGGCGTCAAATGCATTAGATGGGTCAAATACTTCTAAGCCAGCCTGATCCAAACCAGTTAGGGAAACAGCTTCAAGTTCAAGGCCAGTTGAACTCAGCGATTCAGTCGCTATTCCTTTAACAGCTTTAATATATTCACCACGTTTTTCCTGGATCTCTTCCATAGACATTTGTGCCGCAACAACACCTAATGCATCTACAAAACGACCCTGCACTAAATCTCTCAGACTCTCCGGCTCCATTGTTCTTTTACCTAATGTACCAGCTGCAATTGAAACTGCTTCCTTTGTTGGCGTAACACGTACATAAAATTCTGCAACTATTTCCACACGCATTCGATTTTTAGTAATGAATGATTTGTCACCACCACGCTTTACTTCGATTCGCAAAGTTCGCATACCAACGGTGGTGATATTATGAACGATAGGCAGCACGAACGCACCACCACTTAGAACAACCTTTTCACCACTAAGTCCAGTTCTTACAAAGGAAACCTCTTTAGACGATCTGCGATATAGCCAATGCAGCAAATAAACTACAATAGCTATTGACAATGCTGCCAAGATAATAATTGCAATAATATCCGCACCTGTAATATCCGCAACTGTCATAATTTTTTCTCCTTGTATATTTTCCGTTTGTTACTTTATTTTTTATTTACTAGTTCGTGTTTTCGTGTCATTCATAACTGCAACATAAATTACAAAGCCAAAAATTAACTTATTCAATAAATCACTCAAATTGTATATAATATTTAGACTATTTATATCTATGCCACCACCGAGGTTATTGATGAAATATCCCAAAGGGTATATTGCCCAACCAATCGATATAATTAGTCTCAACCCATTAAATGCTGTATGTGTGGCCTCGTTGTCACTAGATATATTTGCACGGGCAGCCTCACCCACATAAACCTCACCGAGAATATATAACCAGCCAACAATTCCGATAATAAAGCCCAATGTTACACTCATATAACCTGCTGCGCCAAGAAATTCACCTATTACCATTACTTGTGTTCCGATTAAGAGTCGCCAAAATAAAGCTGACGAAACTTTTGTTACAGCAGTCAAAATAACATAAAACAATACTATTTGGATCGTATGCGAAAGTACCCAATCTAAATAACGAAGAATTATTGGGGCTGAACCTGTATCAACCCACATTGTTTTTATGTAATGGTAAAAAATAGCTGAAATTAACATAGCAACACCCAATAATGTCATGGTTGTGTGCCATCTGCGATCTGCCTTGTTTCTTTCTATAAGAAAGAAAATAGAGGCTCCAAACATAGCCATAGATAAAAGCCAAAATGTACCACCTACAATATCTGTGGGTAGCAATGTGCTATTCATGATATACCTTTGATTCCTACGTTATTTTCATTCAGATCCGTTGTTATTGTCCATATTGCAAAGCAACGCGGCCATTTTAGCCAGCTCGAAATGGAACAATTGCCTTTGTTCAAAGAGTCGTTTTATTAGACTTTCTTAAACATGTAGCTAAAGATGGGACTCGTATAACGGGAATGATCTCATTACATCAAGGTTCATAGACTCAAAGTAAGCCCTTCTACTTTTGATGACAATACTGGGGAAAATTCGTTCTTAATAAAAGAATAACTTAATTCTTCTTTATGGTGAAAATACTCAGTCTTCTAAGAAATGGGAGAATCCTGATACCATCAAATATTCGGCATAAATAAATATATTGAAAGGATCTAAACGAATTACTGCAAAACGCTAACAGTACTACCCCATTCACGTCATCTTGTTTTCCATTTAATTGGAACTCACTAATTAAAAAAAATTAACTTTAGACGAGATTCAACGTTAATAGTAACAATAATTACTCCACAAAGAATGTGATTTACTGTCACTTAATCAGGAGTTTGAATGAAGACAATTAATCCAATAATAAATATTTTTAATCATTGAATCAAAATGTGTCTTAATCAATCAAACTCCTAAGAATTATATTGTCTAATCAAGAACCCGGATCATATTTTTCTGGATCCGCAGGTCTTAAGAAGAAGTTATCGAGATAGCTTTTACCACCCCAAGTTTCAATTCCTACATTAAACCATTCAGTAGAGTTACGATCACAGTCTGTTCCCATCATAGATTTAACATCGTTAACATCGATTACCTGTGAAGGCACTAAAATTGACTGAATTTTTGGCCCTTGACCTTGCAAAGTACGCATCATAATGTTCCATCCCATTTCAACGTCATCACCTGGAGGCCATGTTTGAATTGCACCACTGATATAATCAGGATTGTTGCGCCAATAACACAATGCACCAATTTCGCCACCTATTGACATTGGCGGCAAATCACGTCCTGATTGCAAGAAGGCCTGTAGTACACCAGTTTCACCTGAAGACTGTACAGCTACACCGTCAAGTTGCCCCGGATGTGTCGCTAACCACTTCTGCGTTTCAACCTGTCCAACCTGAGAGGTCCACATATGAGCAATTTGCCCGACGACCTTAATACCAGGGAATCTAGATAAACCATCCAAGACACCACGATTTTGTGAATCAGATGCAGAGAATCCGGGAATACCTTCAATTACCAGTACATTACCTTTGCCTTTAATCTCTTTAGCCATCCAGGTACCTACCTCAAAGCCAGCTTGATGATAGTTCACAGATGAGTTTATTGAAAGTGGCGAAGTTGTATATCCAGTAAACGAAAAGACTGGTACACCTCTATCAAATGCATACTTAATTGCCTGATTCAACGCGGTAGGATTTGAACAACAAATTATAATTGCATCTACCCCCTGATCAACTAATTGTCTAATCTGTTGAATCTGTAATGAATCTTTCAGATTTGACTGCGTAACAATAATGTCATTAAGCAAACCAAGCTTTTGCCATTTAGGTTTGATCACGTCCATTAAGCGACCCATCGCACCCTTACGCCATGTATTACCAGCATAGGTACTTGCATAACCTACCGTCCATGGTGGCTTACGTTCACTTTTCCATTCTCGAAAAGCACTTTCACCAAGTGGTTGAGCTGGATCCATAAGTTTTGGGTTGTACACACTGTCTCTGATATCACTTGGAAGTTCATCCAAGCCTCCAGCCATCACTATCGTAAATAAGCCGAACGACAACAAAATAGACAGTGTAACTTTTATCACTTTTTTCATAGCATCTCCTTCATATACTATAGATTAACTTTGATCAACACATTCAATTACTGTCAAACACCAACGTCAACAATAATTGTCCCATAAAGAGTGACATTTACTGTCACTTAATCAGGAGTTGAACAAATACAATTCAACTACAATCTCTCCCATTGCTGGAATACGGCAATATTCTTAGGCAGGTTCCAATTGCCATAGCCACGGTTCCAATGCCGGGAAGTAGTCAAAATCTTTAGACAACTCCATTACTAATCTTCGAAGTATATAAATCGAAAATAAAGTTTTGAATGTCTAAAGTTTCTAGAACAATTCAATCTGACTGAAATTCTATAAATTAGCAATAATAGAAAAATGACTGCAAAATGACTGTATAAAACAGTCATTTATTTACCAGTTGTCAACAATAATCCAGAAACTTGTCTTTGAATCACACTCCACTAAAAGAGCGGACAGTATCTTGTAAAATGTTATTTCTGTCAAGTAAAATATTTAATAAATAATAAAAATCTTGTCATACACTTTTCCCCTCTGTTATATTTCGAATAAGTTTTTCGCTATTAGTATTCTCTTTGGTATTGGGCGGGAAGATAATTTTAAAAGCTTTAAAACCAAGAAATTTATCCTGGCTGGATCATTTTCAAGTCCATGCGAATGTTTTTAATATTCCTACAAGATAGTCCCAGTTAAAGTCTTGTTGACTATGTTGAAAGGCTGTCTTGGATTTATTTGCTCACTCAAACCGAATATAAAAATCTTGTTTAATTGAGACCAAGTAAAGTCCCCTTTCACCGAGATAACCTATGTAGGTCATTCCAAATTGCAGTGTATTTTTAGGGATTGAAAGGATATTTTGTATTATGACAGGCCTAAATATTGATATATAATATTGATATTATACGTTATAAATTAATTTATGCATAAATTGCTTACTATTGCCAAGTGGTATGTGATAGAAATTTATACCTATATTTTGTGAGTATTGAGATAACATTGAGCTTTAAATCAGCTACGAAAAAAACTTGACAATAAGATAAAGTTAATTTTTTAAATCCCAATTCTGGAGTTTGTTGAAGTGAGCATTAAAGGACAAAACGTATTAGAAGAAGACCCTTCAGTGGCGTCAAATAATGTGCCCAAATTTTCTGGTGAACTGTATGTTAAGAATGTTCACAAATCATTTGGAGTGACTAAAGCACTAAATGATGTTTGTTTTACTGGATATTTTGG
>Ga0208747_1000633_pt1 | contig 10680 bp, 10 predicted proteins | sample Knorr_S7_td_AAIW_FD_185597 | JGI IMG/M metagenome (GOLD analysis project Ga0208747, IMG submission 185597) | Marine microbial communities from Southern Atlantic Ocean transect - Knorr_S7_td_AAIW_ad_750m_LV_A (SPAdes) (version 2) | ecosystem: Environmental > Aquatic > Marine > Oceanic | place...
TTTAAAAAATATTTCTAAACGTTTCAAAAATGCAAAATCTGATGCTGTTTCAAATGTTGATCTAACAATTGAAAATAAAGAATTTTTAGTTATCTTAGGACCTTCTGGAAGTGGTAAATCTTCATTATTACGTCTAATTGCCGGTCTAGAAGAATCAACTTCTGGCGAAATATACTTTGGAAAAGAATTAATGAACAATGTAGCTCCTCGTGAACGTGATGTATCTATGGTCTTCCAAAACTTTGCTTTATTCCCAAATATGACTGTTTTTGAAAATATTGCTTTCCCTATACGTGCTTCTGGGAAGGATACTACAAATCTTGACGATGAAGTTAAACGAATTGCTAGTTTGTTACAGATAGAAGACCTCTTAGAAAGAAGACCTGGTGCATTGAGTGGCGGTGAACAACAACGTGTTTCCCTTGGCCGTGCTATAATTAAAAAACCAAAGATATTTCTTATGGACGAACCTTTGTCCAACCTTGACGCATCTCTCCGTGCTGAATTGCGTACAGAAATTAAAAAACTTCATGAAAAATTAGGCATAACTTTCATTTATGTTACACATGATCAGACTGAAGCTATGACTATGGCAGACCGTATTGCATTAATTAAAGATGGAAAATTACTCCAAGTTGATAAACCTGAAGAAATCTATAATTCACCAAATCACTCTTGGATTGGATCATTCCTTGGTTCGCCTCCAATGAACCTTATTCATTCTGTTAATTCAGATGACTCTTTAGTTATTGCGTCACAAAAAATCAATTTCAAGTCTTCTGTAAAAAATAATAAAGTTGTGGTAGGACTCAGACCTGAAAATCTACGTATAACTTCTGAAAAAGGCAGACTTGCTGGTTCAGTTTTATCTACTGAATATCTAGGCGATAGTAAAATCATTAACGTGAAATTAGACGATTACATCATAAAAGTTAAAGTCCCAAATGATTCAGTATTCTCCGATGGCCACGATATTAATCTGGATTTCTCCGATAAAGATATAAAACTATTTGATATAGATGGCAAACATCTAGGGTGACTAATTTGAAAGTTCCATATGTCTTTCTTATTCCATGTCTTGCTATAATCTTTCTCGCAGGCATAGGTCCAGTATTACAGTCATTTCTTTTGAGCTTATCAGAGTTTTCATTAAGCAACCCTTCACAAGCTCCTGTCGGATTTCATAATTATATTGCACTTTTATCTGATGCAATATTCTGGAAAGCAATTCAAGTTACTTTGTTGTTAGTTTTTGGTTCAGTGTTTCTTGAATTCGTAGTTGGCATATTCCTTGCGTTATTAATCACAAGTTCAGGACAAAGAGCTCGAAGTGTATTTTCATCAATTTTTGTAATTCCTATCGCAATTGCTCCGATAGTTACAGGTATTTTATGGTCTCCAAACTCTGTTTTTGACGATCTTAATACTTTGCTGTATTATGGTCTTTCACTTGGAGCATATATTGATACTACTAAACCGTTTACATATTATTCACTAATTATGATTTCTGACGCTTATATTTGGGCTCCACTCCTAATGTTAGTTACAGTTGCAATCATTCGTTCAATCCCAAGAGAGCAATATGAAGCTGCTGAGGTTATGGGAGCTTCTTCTTGGACTAAATTTAACAAAATAACTTTTCCTGCAATCATCGCGTCTCCAGCAATAATTGTAACTTTACTTCTAAGAATGGCTGATGCATTTAGAATGTTCGAAGTTCCTTATGCGTGGAATTTCTGGCTTGGACAAGATTCTGAACTGGGTGCGTCTGTAGACACTGTTAGTGTTTTAATGTGGAAAATGTTCTCATCTACTTTGTATGATTTTCCTATTGCACAAATTACTACAATTGCAATTGTTCTATTAATTATTACATTATCTCTTTGCGCACTTGTCTTAAGAAGGTCTTCTAATTTACTGGATTGATGAATGATGAGTCAAACTAATAAAAATAATTCTCGATATATAAGATACATATTATTGATATCTGCATCTCTTTGGGTTCTATGGCCTATCTCAATTATGATTGAGGAAGGATTTCGTGTAGATATAGGTCCATTGTTTTCTGGACGTGGAGCTAGTTTTGTTGGGGAATTCTTCCAAGGCCAAGGAGGAATTAGATTCACGACTATTGAATACGCTAAAGCACTTAAAGTAGAAGCCTATCCTAGACTACTTGTCAATAGTGTTATAATAGCTGTCAGCAGCGTACTTGTTGCTATCCTTGCAGGACTTCCTGCTGGTTTCACCATGGCCATGTATAAGTTTCGCGGTAAGGCATTCATTACTTATGCGTTACTTGCAATGAGAACAATCTCTCCATTTGCAGTATTATTGCCATTCTTCTTGATATATGGAAGACTGGGATTGTTTGATACATATCAGGGTATGGCCTTCATTTATCTGATCATTAATTTACCAATAATCACTATGATGATGAGAGGATTCTTTAAAGATATTCCAAAAGAAATATTTGAAGCTGCATTTATGTCTGGCGCATCTGACTCGTATATCTTAAGAAAAGTAGCATTACCTTTGGCCTTACCTGGTCTTGCAGCAGCAGCTGTATTTGCTTTTGTTGGTACTTGGAATGAATTCTTTTATGCATTATTCTTAACTGGTACAGTAACCAAAACCGTTTCACGTGGTGTATGGTCTGGTTTCTCTGAATCAATTGAATCTTTCAAAATCCTCGAATTTGACGAGCTAAATGCAGGCGGCACTCTTGCTATTATTCCTGCAGTTATACTTTCACTTGCAGTTCAACGATATCTAGCTAGAGGATTTACTCTTGGTGCTGAAGAACAACGATGATGACATCACGAAATAATCAAATTGCCATAGCAGTAGCATTAATTCTGCTTCTCGGAACTATTGTTGTTTATTTTTCACTAGGACAATCTGGTACTGTTGATGTTCTTCCATCTGGAGAAAACGAATTACTTTCGTTAGCTCAAGAATCAGGTAGATTAAGTATATTTGTAGCCGACGAAATTTACGACGAATCATTTTTCAATTACATAACTAATGAATTTTCTACTAAATATGGTATTGATGTAGAAATCACAACTGGACATTGGTCTGGCGTGCAGACATCATTGATTAATGAAAAAGTTTCTGGACGTAATTCTGGTTCCTTTGATTTGGTTATACTTAATGACGAAGCAACTGCACGTTTAATCGAGAAAAAATTAACATTTTCACAAACGGGCAGTATTATTTCTGATATTTCGACTAGTCCTGTTACTGACGAAGTACTAAAGTCAAAGATTGCTGGTGTTGATAACGATGGTTCAGGTATAACTTTGTGGTTTGATGTATATTCTTACATGTATAATTCAGACGAATTTTACCAATTTGAAAATGTATATTGTTACTTAGGATTAGTTGGCGAAGATGATGATGATGACGACGACGATGACGACGGTTCAGGAAGTGGAGATGACGATGATGACGATAATGACGGTTCAGGAAGTGGAGATGACGATGATGATGAAGAACGTTGCCCATCTGCTGAAGATCATGATGACGATGACAACGGTTCAGGAAGTGGTGATGACGATAATGACGGTTCAGGAAGTGGAGATGACGATGACGATGATGACGACGAAGTAGAAGGCGTCTTTTTCCCTAGTCCAGTTGACGATAAAGCAGGCGCGGCATTAGTTGTAAATACAGTCCTTCACTATGGAAGCTCTGGATATTATGAATCATTCTATGACTCTTCATTAGAATCTGAATGGCCAGAATTATTGAACTTTGAAATTGAGGACGAACCTGAAATGGAAGGAATGGATGAGTTATTTGGCGAAATTGAACCAGAACTTGATATGAGTTCCATTCTTGAAGTCTTTGACGACGAAGAGGTTCTAGTCGGATACTTTAGATACGGCTCCATTTTACTTGAATCAATTCAAGGAGAAATTAGCGATGAGATTGAAGTATATTTCGGCATTGAAGGCAGTGTAAAAACCAGTGTTCATGCAACCATTCCATTTAATTCTCCAAATAAAGCTGCTGCGACTTTGATGATTAATGAAATCCTTGGCGAAAATTCACAACGACAGATTGCGACGATTTACGGAAGTTATCCGTCTGCTAATGCTGAAATGATTGATGATGTATTTGGCAATGCTCAATTTTTTATTCCATTTGATGATTTTTCTGATTCATTACATGAATGGCCTTATTACTCTTATCCGATAAATATCCTTGATATGTGGCGTGTGTTATTCGAAGGTTAAAATATGATTGATTCAATTCTTCGTAAAGGAAATGTTCTTCTAAATAAATTAAATAAAAAGAATGTCACTGCTATAGTTCTTGTTTTTCTTTTACTATTCGTCTTCTCATTAAGATACAATGCAATAAATCTGAGTACTCAATATACTTCTGATCTAGAATCCAAAATTCGTAATATCCCAAAAGATCAACTTTATAATGCGTCTTTCATTCACGAAGTTCCAGTATCGATACTTACTGTAGAAGGAAATGGAAAATCTATTGAAATCAAATATGTAACTCTTGTTAATCTGATATCCGGAAAACATTATGTTGATCTTAGCGATTACGACAATTTTGATTCCATTGAAACTAAAAACTACTATTTGCCAGGCAAATACACTGTATACGTTACGATTGAAGATAATGTCCTACGGCTCGAATACGAACGATATCTCGGACGACTTGGCCAAGTTTAATATCTTAATTCCTTTAAAATTTCTTAGTAACTTTCTTTATGTGATTTATTATCGTATCCATTGATGTTCCAGGACCAAAATTACCTGTAATACCATTTTTCTCTAATTCTTCTTTATCTTCTTCAGGTATTATCCCTCCGCCAATTATTGCTATGTCATTTACTCCTTTATTCTCGAGATGTTTCTTTACTTCTGGAAAAGCTGTTAAATGAGCTCCATTGTGCAGACTTAATGCTATTGCGTCTACATCTTCATCAATCGCTATACTTGCAACCTGTTCAGGCGTTGGTAATAATCCGCTATAAATAACTTCCATTCCCGCATCTCTAAATGCCCTGCATAAAACCAAAACTCCTCTGTCATGAGCATCTAACCCTGGTTTTGCAACTAATATTCTGATTTTTTTCGCCATTGACAATCTATCCTTCTAAAATATCTGCGGCTCTTTCCATTCTCCAAAGACCTGCCTTCCTACGTCAACTATTTCTTGTAGTGTTGCATACGCTTGTACTGCCTTTATTGTATCATACATACAATTTTTATCATTATTCTCATATGTCTTTCTTAAATTCTCTAATGCCTCGTTTACTTTTTTACTGTCTCTGTTTCTCTTAAGATCATTTAATCGGTTTACCTGAATCTTTTGCGCTTCATTATCTACTTTTAGTATCTCAATCTTGTCTTCTTCTATTTCTGCATATTTATTCACACCGACAATTACTTCTTTCTCTTTTTCTATATCTAATTGACTACGATAAGCTGTTTCCGCAATTTCTTTTTGCAGATATCCTTTTTCTATTGCACTGATTACTCCTCCTAACTCGTCAATCTTTTCAAAATATCTATAGGCTTTTTCTTCTAATTCATTTGTCAGATGTTCTAAATAATATGATCCCCCCAAAGGATCTACAGATTGTGTTACCCCTGTTTCTTCTGCGATTATTTGTTGAGTTCTTAATGCAACTTTAACCGCTTGTTCAGTTGGCAATGCCCATGCCTCATCATAAGAATTTGTATGTAATGACTGCGTACCCCCTAATACTCCTGCAAGTGCCTCAATTGCCGTTCTAACAATATTGTTCATTGGTTGTTGCCAAGTTAATGAAGCGCCAGACGTTTGTGTATGAAATCTTAATGCTAAAGACGATCCTTTTTTTACTCCATACTTTTCTTTCAATACAGTTGCCCATATTCTTCTCGCCGCTCTGAATTTTGCTATTTCTTCAAAGAAATTAATCGTACAATTGAAAAAGAATGATAATCTGGGCGCAAATTCCTCTACTTTTAAGCCTGCTTTTTGACCCAATTCTAAATATGTAAATCCGTTTGCTAATGTAAAAGCCAATTCTTGTGCTGCATTTGACCCTGCTTCTCTTATATGATATCCACTAATACTTACATAATTCCATTTTGGCATTTCTTTCGTACAATATTCCATCATATCACGAACTATTCTCATATGATCTTTTGGCGGATATGCCCATTCTTTTTGCGCAATGTATTCTTTTAGAATGTCAGTTTGAACCGTTCCTCGTAATTCATTTAATGAAATATTATTCTTTAATGCTACAGATGCATACATTGCAGTCAATATAGACGCAGGTGCATTAATTGTCATTGAAGTACTTACTTTGTTCAATGGAATTTCTTTAAATAAAACTTCCATATCTTCAAGAGAAGATATATTACATCCACATTTTCCTACTTCGCCTTTTGATCTATCGTTGTCTGCATCATACCCATATAATGTTGGCATATCGAATGCAATACTTAATCCAGTCTGTCCATTCTTTATCAAATACTTCAATCTATTATTTGTGTCCTCGGGCGTTCCAAATCCAGAAAACATTCTCATAGTCCATTTTTTTCCTCTATACATATTTGGATATGGTCCTCTAGTGTATGGAAATTCACCGGGCATTGAATAATCTTGATTTCCCTGTAAATCCGAAGGTGAATATGATGTCTTTACGTCTATTTCTGACGTAGTAGAAAAATCATCGTTATTGTTTGCATTTTTTTTATTCCAAGGATCTAAAATCTCATTTTCCCATCTCTTTATATTTTCATTTGATTTACTGTTTTCCTCTTTAATTTTAGTTAATTGATTTATCTTATTCTTCCAGTAATTTTCCGTCTCAAGCAATATTATTAATCCCTATGTAAAAACTAAAAATACTACTTTAATTCATTTCGGTATTATCAAATAAAAATTCGTCAAATGGCAAAGTTATCAAATTATATATTTACTATAATACAAAATATTAGCCTATGACTGATGATTTTATTAGTTCTATATTGTCAGGTGACAGGCGAGCTATTGCAAAAGCAATTTCTATGATTGAAAATGAAGATTCAAAAATTAGTAATATAATCTCTGAAATATATCCAAAAACTGGAAATGCCTTTGTTATAGGTATTACTGGACCGCCAGGTACTGGAAAAAGCACATTGATTAATCGATTAATTGAAAATTACCGTAAACTTGATAAAAAAATCGGCGTTATTGCAATAGACCCTTCTAGTCCTATCACCGGTGGTTCATTATTAGGTGATAGATTACGTATGAGTGATCATAATCTAGATCCTAATGTATATATCCGAAGTATGTCTTCTGGAGATAAATCTGGAGGTTTATCTCGTTATACTAGACGAAGTTTATCTATTCTTGATGCTTCAGGACTTGATATAATAATTGTAGAAAGTGTCGGTGCTGGACAATCTGAAGTTGATATATTAAAAATTACGGATGCCGTAGTAATTGTATTGATGCCTGAATTGGGGGATGATATTCAAATTTACAAAGCAGGTCTTATGGAAGTTGGAGATATATTTGTAGTAAATAAATCAGACCTTGACAGTTCCGACCAAATGTATACAAAATTACTTAATGCATCAAAAATAAAAAATGACAAATGGATACCACAAGTGGTTAAAACTAATTCTATAACAGGTTCTGGCATTGATCGTCTTATTACTTCATTATCTGAAAGGGAGAAATTTCTTACAGAATTATCTGAACAATCCTTAATTCATGAACATAGAATAAAAAATGAAATTCTTGATGTTATGTTGGATGATTTTTCTAAATCATTTAGTAAGAAAATACTAAATCACTCTGATTTTCAGAATATTGTAGATCAAGTATTAATGAAAAAAATGGACCCTGAACAGGCTGCGGCGATACTGAAAAAACGACTTAATTATGAGTAATTTCTCTATTCTCCTCTATCAATTATTCTTGAAATCGAAGCAATAACCTCTACTATTCCTTCATTATTTACAGTCGATGTCGGTATCAATTCATCTATGATATTGGATTCTACAACACTCTCTGCCATTCTACTCGTCAGATCATATATTTCTCCCCCTTCATTGAGGTCATCTAATAATTCTGAAAAATCATCCGCCCATTTTAATATTCTGGCTTGATCGTCTTTTATTAAATCCTTTTTTGTTAATATTGATACTTGTGGTATTCCTAACCTCAACTTTATTGAACTTGCTAAAAGAGCAATCGATAGAAAATTTGATGGATCAGAAACTAATGTAGAATCAAATAAAAATAAATTCACATTTGCCTCATTTCTTATATTCTTAATAAAATATGGTCCACTATTTCTATATGCAAATAATTCAATCTGCCCCGGAGTATCTATGAATACATAATCTGGATTATATTCATCTATTTCTTCTTCGATTTGTTCTAATTTAGTTGCAATTAAATCAGAAGCTAAAATCAAAGATCCATTTGGCCCTAAATTATATTTGTCCATAATCTCATTCAAATTTATATAATTTCTAATATCTACATCAATTCCATATGGTACGTTGCTTACTCCTGGATCGAGATTAACAGTAATTACATCTCTACCTTCTTGCTGATACCAGTTAGATAAAATTCCAGTTAAGTTACTTTTTCCTGAACCTGCGGTTCCTGTTAAAAATATATTCTTGCTCATCTGTAATAATTATTTTTGTGCTATTTAGTTTTTTATAAAGAGTTAAGCGTAATAATACATATTTTCATATTTATGAAGTTTGAAATTATCTCAATAGGCAATGAACTTCTTTCTGGCAGAACATTAAATTCCAATTTACAAACCATTTGTCAGAAACTTACAGATATTGGTTGTAATGTTTCACGTTCTTATATTACTCGAGATGATCCTACTGAAATTTCTCATGTTTTGAATTTATGTATTTCCAGTGATTCTGACTGGATTATTATCTCTGGCGGTCTTGGACCAACTTTCGATGACATGACTCTATCATGCATCTCTTCTACCCTCAATTTACCCCTAGAAATCAACGATATTGCACTGGAAATGATAATTACAAGATATACTGATTTGGTCAAAAAGAATATAATTGAATCTTTCTCTCTTACTGACAGCAGGAAAAAAATGTCTATGCTACCAAAAAATTCAATTCCCTTGAAGAATAACGTTGGTACTGCTCCAGGCGTATTGATTAAATATGAAAATAAAAATATTGTTTGCCTCCCTGGTGTTCCTAAAGAAATGGAAAGTATTCTGATTAACGAGGTATTGCCAACTATCGATACTAGTAAAATCAATAAAATAAAATCAAAAGTACTGTATATTACTGGAATTACTGAATCGGAACTTGCTCCAATTATTAATGATTTTATATTAAATCGAAATAACTTGTATATAAAATCTCATCCGAAAGGAATTTCTAACGGCGTTTATCAGATTGAACTTGTTATATCGTTTCAATCAAATGATTTCTCTGACTCTTTGATTAATTCAATCATTAAAGACTTGATTACTTCTATAAAAATAAAAACAAATATTACTGTAGATGAATAGCACTATTTCTTTTTCTTATCGGACAGCCACCATTGAAGATAATCATTTCCTCTTTGTGAATTGTCATCATCGTCATATCGTTTGTCTTTTATCTTGTCTCTAAGATTTACTAATTCATCTCTACTTAAAAATAATCCACAACTTTTACATGCCATTTTTCTTGTCGAATAATCAAAATTCATATCTCTATCACATTCGGGACATTTCGTTGTTGACATTAATAAATGCGCTTTGTCCTTATATATAAAACTGTTCAAATAAATCATACATAAATTTACTATTAATGTTATTATATATGATTTCACAAATTACTAGTTTATTATATAAATATTGGTTATATGTATAGTAAAATCAATAATAATTGAACAAACGTAAGGTTAATATATCTATTATTGAATAAGTATAATTCATGGATGCTGGAAGTATTGCCTGGCTATTAACGGCCTCGGCATTAGTATTGCTTATGACACCTGGACTTGCTTTTTTTTATGGCGGTTTGGTAAGAGCAAAAAACGTTCTAAATTTAATGATGCAATGTTTCATGATTATGGGACTTGTTAGTATTACCTGGGTTCTCTGGGGATATACATTGGCGTTCGGTCCTTCGATCGGCGGTTTTGTAGGAGGACTTGATCATCTCGGATTGGCAGGAATTCATGGAGCTGAAGCTCAAAGCTTTGCAATGTTCCAAATGATGTTTGCCATCATTACACCTGCACTTATTGTTGGTGCAGTTGCAGATCGATTCAAATTTACCTCATTGATTGTATTTGTGGCTTTATGGTCTACACTTGTATATTCACCAATTGCTCATTGGGTATGGGCATCAGGAGGATGGCTATTTGAAATGGGTGCACTTGACTTTGCTGGTGGAACTGTAGTTCACATATCTTCAGGTTTCTCTGCACTGGTAGCTGCTATTGTAATAGGAAAGCGTAGTGGAAAGCTTGACAATTTCAAACCACATAATATTCCATATGTCTTACTAGGTACTGGTTTACTCTGGTTCGGATGGTTTGGTTTTAATGCAGGAAGTTCACTTGCAGCAGACGGTATTGCTGTAAATGCATTTCTTGTAACTAATACTTCTGCTGCAGCAGGAGCACTTATGATGATGTTCCTAAGCATGCGCGCAACAGGAAAAC
>Ga0208747_1000634_pt1 | contig 10670 bp, 5 predicted proteins | sample Knorr_S7_td_AAIW_FD_185597 | JGI IMG/M metagenome (GOLD analysis project Ga0208747, IMG submission 185597) | Marine microbial communities from Southern Atlantic Ocean transect - Knorr_S7_td_AAIW_ad_750m_LV_A (SPAdes) (version 2) | ecosystem: Environmental > Aquatic > Marine > Oceanic | place...
ATTTTGGCGGCAAATTAAAAATAATAGAAGATAGAGATTCCAGGATGGTAAAGGGCGTATTGGATATTATTGAAATTGAGAACGGTTTCGCTGTTGTTGGAACATCTACCTGGGCAGCGCTACAGGGAAGAAAGAAATTAAAAATTATTTGGGACAAGGGGTCAAACAAATATCCAGACAGTAAATCCATATCTGAATTCTTCAAAAAACGCAGCAGGAAACGAGGTGCAAAGGGCAGGAATGAAGGGAATGTTAAAAAAGCCCTAAAAGATGCGGATCGTGTTATAAAGGCAGCATACGAAGTTCCTTTCCAGGCTCATGCGACCATGGAGCCTATGAACTGTGTTGTAGATTATCAATCAGATCAGTGTCAGGTCTGGGCACCGACACAGTCGCCAAAAGATGCGAAGAAGCGGGTCAGTGAAATGACGGGGTTTTCAGATGAAAAAGTCATAATCCATGTGCCTTTTCTGGGTGGTGGATTTGGCAGACGTGCCTTTAATGATTTTATCGAGGAAGGTGTAGAAGTATCAATGAAACTGAAGAAACCTGTCAAATTGATCTGGACGAGAGAAGACGACATGCAGCACGATTACTACCGGCCTGCCAGTCGCCATGTATTAAAGGCAGGCCTGATGAACAATGGAGAAACGATTGCCTGGTCTCATAGTGTTGTGGCTCCATCCATTTTCTTTGGCCAAATGTTTAAATACCCGATTCCATTTAAGGATAAGTTGGATGTAATCGCATTGGCCGGAGCAAAGGAGGTTGCTTATGAGATCCCTAATATCCGTGTGGATTACACATCAGCGAATACAGATATCCCGGTTGGCTGGTGGCGTTCAGTTTATGATTCTCAAAATGCCTATGCTAATGAATGTTTCATTGATGAATTAGCTAACAACCTGAAGATTGACCCGGTAGACTACCGCCTTAGACTGCTGAAACAATCACCTCGTCATACAGCAGTATTAAAACGGGCCGCTCAGGAATCAGGCTGGGGCAAGCCTCTTAAAAATAATCATTATCAGGGCGTATCGTGCCACGCATCCTTTGGCACCTATGTTGCACAGGTCGCTGAAGTTTCCGTGGATAATGAAGGCAGTGTACATGTTCACCGGGTTGTATGCGCATTGGACTGTGGGCAGGCAGTGAGTCCTATAAACATAAGAGCTCAAATGGAAGGATCTATCGTGTATGGCCTTTCGGCAACATTAAATGGGGAAATCACAATAGAAAATGGCGCAGTGAAACAGAGTAATTTTCATGACTTTCAAGTTCTTAGGATGGATCAAATGCCAACCATTGACGTGCACATCATAAAAAGTTCAGAACCACCGAGTGGAATTGGCGAGCCAGGTTTGCCTCCAATAGCTCCAGCAGTTGCGAATGCGGTTTTTTCTGCAACGGGAAAGCGAATTCGTAAGCTGCCCATTAAAGCTGAAGATTTCCTGGCTTAAACGCTGTTTAGTTTGTAATTAATAAATTCAATATCCTATAAGGATCATTAAAATTATAAAATAGTTGAACCATCAACTATAATAGTTGTAGGTTCAACTAATGGCAGATAAAGAATCATTACAATTTCATATGAATCTGGGGATGCTGATCAATTCGGCGCATCGGGCCATGACAAAAAGGTTTGTTCAAAATGCCCATGAATCGGGCCTGGATATATCCCTGGATCAATGGATGGTTTTAGGGCCTATTTGGCAACGTGGAGATGCATCACAGAAAGAGTTGGGCGACATGTGTCTCAAGGATAAAACCAGTGTCACAAGAATCATTGATACTCTCGAGAAAAAAAATCTGGTGGTTCGTGTCCCAGACCAACTTGACCATAGAGTAAATCGTGTGATCTTAACAAATGCCGGTAAACAGTTATTCTATGATGTACTGCCGGTGATGGAAAAAACAAGGGAAGAAGTGAAAAAAAATATTCCTGATGAAGATATTGAAATATTCAAAAACGTTCTTTCCAGTATAATTATAAATCTAGAAAATGAAAAAGGTTGAACTTGAAACTATAATATCGTCTCGTCTTTACATCTATCTTTTAACAATATTTTTTATAGGATGCGCTGGAAAGCACGAGGTGCGAATTGAAGATCTAGATGTTCCTGTTCCGGATATGTGGAGTGTTTCGATCCCGCAAAGTGAACAAATTACTGGAGATTGGTGGTCTTATTTTAATGATCTGAAGTTCAATACGTACTTAAATAATTTGAGGAATGAAAGTCCGGATATCAAAACACTGTACCAAAACCAGAGAATGGCCTATCATAGCGCCAGGATTAACGGCGCATCCATTTACCCTGCGGTAAATATGAGTGCAAAAGCGGATACAAGCGTACAGAACCTGGCCGGGTTTGGGTTTGCAGACTCATTTTTGAATGCAGGAAACGGACAGGATTCTACTGGCAACGGCCAGACATCTGCAGATGAAGTTATTACATTTGGAAATAAAAATTATGGTCTTGGTCTGAACCTGCAGTGGGAGATTGATATTTGGGGACGATTGCTTAATGGTCGTAAAGCTGCCTATAAGGATTTCGAGGCAGCGCAATATGATCTTTCCTACCTGGGTTTTTCCATTTTAGTCCATGGGGCTCAATTGTACTTCCAGGGAAGGGAGTCGGCTGCACAGCTAGCCTTGGCCCAAGAATCCTATAACAGCCTGGTAGAGATTAGGGATCTTGTCAAAGAGCGATATGAAAAGGGCTTACGTTCCAGTCTGGATTACCGGCTTGCAGAAACGTCAGTAGCCACATCTATTGTAACTATTGAAAATAGGAAAAACCAGCTTAAGACGATCAATCGTCAGTTAGAAATCCTGATAGGGCAGTATCCCTCGGGAACTCTTGTTGAACGAAAAGTAATGCCTGACAATCTGCCCCCGGTCCCCGCGGGTATTCCCGCAGCAGTCCTTGGCAGGCGGCCGGATATACGCAGTCTTATTCTCAAAGTGGAGTCTGCTAGCCATCGTGCTGCACAGGCCAAACGAAATTTATTGCCCGGAATTACCTTAAATGGATCAGCAGGTACGTCCACCCGGCAGTTGGAAGAAATACTCAACAGGGACCATGGTATCTGGACCCTGGGTTTAAATATCACGGCACCGGTTTTCAATGGAAATAGGTTAAGAGCTGCTGTAAAAGTCCAGGAAGCATTTTTTGAAAGGTCTAAACAAGAATTGATCAGGGGAATTCTGGGAGCCTTCTCTGAGATAGAGCAGTTGCTTCAATCCAATGAGTCCCTAAATATTCAGCTAGATGCTTTGGAAACGGCTGTGCAGCAATCTGAAGATGCCTACACACTCTCAAAAGAGAGGTACGATAAAGGTGTTACGACTCTGGAATCGGTGCTAAACAGCCAGAGGCAATATAACACTATCCGTTCACAGCACCTTACCCTCCGGAGACAAGCCATAGATAATCGGCTCTCGCTCATTCTTGTCTTAGGAGGCGATATGAATTCTTATCATACTCAAATCTTAAACTAAATCTGGTATAATACATGAAAAATTATTTTGGACTCTTATTTTTAATAGCCAGCATTGCTTTAGCTATCTTTATGATTAAGAATAAATCCATGGCAGTATCAGAAAAAGTGGAAGCAAATATCCCCTATGTAAAAACAATGATGCTGTTGCCTCAAACTGTAAATGCTTCCATTGCTTCCCAGGGGGTTATATCACCAGAAACAGCGCTAACACTTTTGTCTGAGTTAAACTCCAAGGTAGATTGGAGTTCTCCCAGAATGGAAACCGGCTCCAGTTTTACCAAGGGCGATACACTCTTAATCTTGGATAAACGGGACTACGAACTGGCCCTTATTACGGCAGAATCCAACGTTTTAAATGCAGAAGTAAATCTTGAACGTGAAAAAGCAGAGTCGGACCTGGCTTCAAAGGAGTGGCAGCGGGTTGGTGCGGGAGCGGGGAGCGATCTTGCCTTAAGAAAACCCCAGCTTGCCCAGGCCAAGGCTACACTTGCAGCCGCACAGGCAACATTAGAACGGGCGCAGCGAAACCTTAAACGGACAGTCTTTATTGCTCCTTTTGATGGCCGGGTAAGAACCAAAAATGTTAACCCGGGAGCCATCATATTTCCAGGGACTGCACTCGGCAATATTTATGCTACAAAATCATTCGAAGTCCGTTTACCCATTGCGGACCAGGATGTGCCTTTTACAGGCCTTGATTTTAACGGCAGGCAAATTCCTGAGGATAAACAGCTTGATGTCGAATTCTCTCTGGGCAATAGTAATCTTAAGGGAAAAGTCGTCCGGGCTGAAGCGGAAGTGGATCCTATGACCCGTATGCTTTCCATCGTAGCACGGATCGATAATACACCTTCTGTATCAAACTCGAATCCAATTGCAGTAGGGCAGTTTGTACAGGCGACTATTTATGGCATTGAAATTCCAGATGTCGTTGTCTTGCCGCGCACTGCGGTTCGAGATGAAGGAGTGTGGGTAGTGGATACATCCATGATCCTTTATAATCGACCTGTAGACGTGCTCAGGTATGAAAATGAATTTGCACTTATCGGTGAAGGTATAGAGCCTGGAGATCGCTTACTCACATCTCGCCTATCCTCATTGGTAAACGGTTTAAAAGTAACATTTGAGCTGAACTAAATCTTATGGAACGGTTAATTCGCTGGTTTGTGAATAATGGGGTTGCAGCCAACCTTTTGATGGCCTTTATTATTATTGCCGGTGCACTCACCATACCCTTGTTAAAAATGGAGGTCTTCCCTGAGATTGAAATTGATATTATTAATGTTACTGCTGTTTATCCCGGTGCTTCTCCATCCGATGTAGAAGATGCTGTATGCATTCGAATCGAAGAAAGGCTCCAGGGTTTGGATGGAATTAAACAAATCTCATCCACTGCATCCGAAAATATTGGCAGTGTTAATGTAGATGTTCTGCCAGGCCAGGATGTGAGTGAAATGCTAGATCGTGTCAAGGCGCAAGTAGATGCCATCGATACATTCCCTGAAGATGTTGAACGCCCCATTGTACGGCAGTTTGTAGGATCAAATCCTGTTTTGACTATAGCCGTAGATGGAGATATCGGTGAAACTGCTCTGAATTATGTTACTGAAGAAATCAAGGATGAGATTGATGGTCTTCCTGAAGTTACCTATACATCAATCGTTGCCAAGAAAGAGCGTGAAATTGCTATTGAAATCAGCGAGAATACACTCCGAAAATATAATCTTACCTTTGTCCAGATAGCCCAGGCAATCAAGAACTGGTCCATCAATATGCCAAGCGGCAGTATTGAGAATAAAGGCGGGGAAATATTAATCAGATCAAAAAGCCAGGGCTATACTGCGGATGATTTTGCAGCCATTCCCATTATAACAGATCCTGCCGGGGCTATTGTACACCTTGGAGAATTAAGCCGGATTAAGGATGGGTTTTCCGAGACCTACGAACTTGATATCCTTTTCAACAGCCAGACATCAAACTTGATTACGGTGTTTCGTGTTGGAGATCAAAATGCGATTGATATTTCCAGCGCTGTTAAAAATTACATAACAGTTAAACAGAAGAATCTCCCACCAGGAGTCAATATCACCGCCTGGGATGATGAAGCCCGTTTGCTCAGAGGAAGAATAGACACCATGACTAAAAATGCTCAGTACGGATTGATGCTGGTTGTCCTTGTCCTGGCACTATTTTTGAAGCCAAGATTAGCATTCTGGGTTTCTCTGGGAATTCCAATTTCATTCATGGGTGGGTTCTGGTTAATGCCCCTTATGGATCTTTCTATCAATATGCTTTCCCTGTTTACCTTCATACTTGTTTTAGGAATTGTGGTGGATGATGCCATTGTAGTTGGAGAAAATGTTACACTTTTTAGGGAGAGAGGTATGAGCCCTAAAGAAGCAGCGGTTAAAGGGACAGCTCAGGTGGCAACACCGGTCTTTTTTGCAGTTTTGACCACCATGGCGACATTTTCCCCAATGCTTGCTGTTGAAGGTGAGATCGGTTCCATTTGGCGTATATTCCCCCTCATTACAATTTCTGTTCTATTCTGGTCTCTTTTTGAAAGCCTGACAATTCTGCCCGCCCATTTGGCCCATAGCGGTGACGAGAAGCCAAAGCAGCCCTGGCTGCGATCAGTCTCTGATCAATGGGAGCAATTCCAATCCAGGCTCGTAGGCGGATTATTCTTTGTTGTGGAAAAAATTTATAAACCCCTGCTTCGCAAAGCAGTGGAGATGCCTTTATCTTTCCTATGCATTGCAGGTGGGATTTTTATTCTTACTGTTAGTGTTATCTTGGGTGGGATAATCAAATTTTCCTTCTTCCCACCCATTGAAGCAGACCTGGCCATTGGAACGATTGAATACCCATCCGGTACACCCATACAGGTCACTCGGGAAGGATACTTGGAGCTCGAAAAAGCTGCACGGGAATTAGAGCAACAACTACAGGATGAATTTCCAGATAGGCCTACAATTAAAAACAGGCTTTCCACGATTGGCTGGCAGCCCATGCGTACCAAAACATCCCGCGGTCCCGGAAATCTGGATGCTCTCTATGCTGGACCTAATATGGCAGAAGTGGCTTTAGAATTAACTCCGGGTGAAGAACGTATTATCAGTACTGAAGAGGTTGTACGCCGCTGGCGTAAACTGATGCCCACGGTTCCAGGTGTAAAGGATGTTTCGTTCTTTTCCAGCCTTTTCTCTGCGGGGGATGCAGTGAATGTGCAGTTGTCAAGTAAATACATGGATGACTTACTGGCAGCAAAAGATGAATTAAAAACTAAACTAGTCCAGTTTCCAGGCGTATTTGATGTTAAGGACAATTATAACGTAGGGAAGGAAGAGATCAGTATTACATTGTTACCTGGTGCAGCTAATTATGGCATAACTATGATGATGGTTGCTTCCCAGGTTAGACAAGCATTTTATGGTCTGGAAGTACAAAGCGTTCAGCGCGGCAGAGATGAAGTCAAAATTATGCTTCGCTATCCAGAAAAAGAGCGTTCTTCCATATCCAATTTGGAAAATATGATGATCCGTACTCCAGGGGGATCTACAATCCCTGTGCGGCAAATAGCGCGTTTAGATATTGGCGAAGGGCTGGCTTCAATCCAGCGTAAAGATCGTAAAAGGTCAATCAATGTTACCGCAGATGTGGATTTGACTCTAACAACAGGTAATGAAGTTGTTGCAGCTGTAACAGCATCCATATTGCCCCAGATTCTTCAAAAGTATAATTCTATTTCTTATAGTTTGGAAGGGGAACAGCAGGAGCAGGGGCAAAATTTGAAATCGATTGGTAAGAATTTTCTTATAGCAATGGTGGTGGTCTATATTCTATTGGCGATTCCCTTCAAGTCCTATTTTCAACCGCTGGTTGTCATGTCGTCCATCCCATTTGGTTTAACCGGCGCAGTCATCGGGCACTTAATTTTAGGCATGAATTTCTCTGTATTATCCTTAATGGGTATTGTAGCTCTAACAGGAGTTGTGGTAAACGACAGCTTGGTTATGGTTGATTTTATTAATCGGTATCGCAGGGATGGGCACAGCATAGAAGAAGCTGTCATGGAAGCTGGTCCTAGACGATTTCGCCCTATATTTTTAACTTCTTTAACAACCTTTGCGGGGCTTGTACCTCTGTTGCTTGAAAAAAGCACCCAGGCTCAATTTATGATTCCAATGGCAGTTTCACTGGCCTTTGGAGTAGTTTTTGCTACCACTATTACCCTGTTATTGGTTCCTGTTTCTTATTTAATTCTAGAAAAACACATTTTGAAATCTGAGGAGAACAATTGAAAGTAGCCGTTATAGGAGGGACCGGCTATGTAGGATCCTACATTACCGATGAACTGATCGCGAACTATATTACACCACGGCTACTCGTAAGAGATGGCTCTGAGTCAAAGGTTCTGCAGCCTGATAAATGCGAAATAGTAATTGGTGATGTTGAGAATGATGAAGTAATCCAGAATACACTGGATGGCTGCGAGGCAGTTATCTACTTAATTGCATTGATAAGGGAATTCCCTAGCAAAGGTTTTACAAATGAAAGATTCCAGTTTCGTGGATTAGAACGTGTAGTCAATATTGCTGAAAAAATGGGTGTGAAACGCTTTTTATTGATGAGCGCACTTGGTGCTAGCCCTGATCCCAGTGGATCTAATTATATGCAGGCAAAACATCTTTCCGAACAGGCCATAAAAAATACGAATCTTGATTGGACCATTATTCGCCCATCTTCTCTGTTTGGGGATCCCAGGGGAGGCGGACGTCCAGAGTTTTGCATGATGCTGGATCAACTGATGCTGAATCTGGTTCCTTATCCCAGGTTTCTTCCTTTTCCTGCTCCTTCCTTTTTCACTGGTTTAAATCCTCTTGATGCGGGTAATTATTCCTTATGCATGATTCATGTGAAAGATGTGGCTTCAGTATTTGTTAAAAGTCTTAGCGATGATTCTACAATTGGTCAATCTATTGAGCTTGGAGGTGAAAAATCCGTACCCTGGAATGAAATCGTTACTTCAATTGCAAAAGTGACTGGACAGAAAGTTATTATGATCCCAGCCCCATTTTTTGTTATATCAACAATAGCAGCTATGTTAGACAGATTTAAATGGTTCCCTGCGGGAAAAGATCAACTTAATGATCTCATTAAAGGAAGCACATGTGACTCCAGTGAAATATTTGAAAAGTATGAAATAGAGCCAATTCCATTCAATATTGAAAACTTGAGATACTTAGCAAATTAGTTGGCCATGAAACAAAAATTAATTTTAATACCTTTTATTCTATCGATTCTGAATGGACAAACAGGTATAATATCTGGTTTTGTAACCGATTCTTCTTCGGGTGAATCCCTGATTGGTGCCAACGTTTTTTTACAAGAGAACGGGCAGGGGATGGCTACCGATATAAATGGGTATTATATCATTCAGGAAATTATACCTGGGAATTATACCATTATGGTTTCTTATATAGGATTTGATGTGTCTCGTCAGCCTTTATCCATAATGGAAGATCAATCGGTAAAAATAAACATCGCTTTAGTTGAACAGGTTGTGGAATTAACCGAAGTCGAAGTAACAGCTGAAAAACTTCAGCGCCGGAATAATATCCAGCCCAGTAAGATAAACCTGAGCCCCAGGATGATGAAAGCGGCTCCGGCCCTTGCGGAACCGGACCTGTTTCGTACTATCCAGGCACTGCCGGGTGTTTTAATGACATCTGAATACAGTACAGGTTTGGTGATTCGCGGAGGTAACACGGATCAGAACTTGATTATGCTGGATGGGATCACTGTTTACAATCCATCCCACCTGGGAGGCATATTTTCAAATTTTATTGTGGATGGTGTTAAGGAAGCAGAATTGATAAAAGGTGCCTACAATGCAGAATACGGCGGACGTCTTTCAGCTGTCCTTAATGTTATAAGCCGGGAAGGAAATAAGAATGAGTTTAAGGGAAAAGTTAATTTGTCCCTACTCTCAGCCCAGACAACCCTTGAAGGACCTTTTTATAAAGGTGCCTGGGTTTTATCAGGTCGCAGAACCTATTTTGACCTGGTCTTGCCAAAAGTTTTACCCGACAACATAGCTGATAATATTCCACCCTATTACTTTTATGATATTCAGAGCCATATTTTTTCGGATATATCTTCCAAGGATAGAATATCGCTGAGCTATTATTCAGGAATTGATAATATCATCTTTGATACCTTTGGGCTGGATGGCCGCTGGGGTAATAATACGGTAAGTGCCCATTATCGCAGGGTATTTAATGAGAGACTGGTTGGCAATTTCCTGATTGCTAACAGTCAATTTTTTACACGGTTTGGATTGGGAGGATCTGGTGGTCTGGTGAGTGACAATGGTATTGATGACAAGACTTTGTCGGGGGATTTTTCTTGGTTCAAATCTTCAGAATCAACATTCAAATTTGGTATTCAGCAAAAGATGCTTGGATTTGAATATATAAATAAATTTCAGGATTCAACTCAATTCAAGATCAAGACATCTCCAGTTGAGCTGGCGTCGTATGTAAAAATGAAATATGATCACAATAACCTGTTTATCATTGAGCCTGGGGTAAGAATAAACTATTATAATGTTTACCCCGATTCACTATATCCAGATTTAAGATTGGGGTTGAAATACCTGCTTACGGATGATCGATACATTAACTTCTCCGTAGGGAACTATCACCAGTTCATCAGCACTTTTCAGGATGATTTTAATCCAGCCATTTTGGATAATTGGATTGCTGCGGATGAATCCGTTGCCCCAGGAAAATCTGTACAAGTCGTTCTGGGATATGAAGAATATATAAGAAATATATATAAGATACAGGTTGAAGGGTATTATAAAGATTTAAAAAATCTGTTAACATATGAAGAAAAAAGATCTACAACGGATGCAGAAATATCTGATGAAAGTCTAGCAGAGATTGTTACTCCCGCAGATGGGTATGCCTATGGGTTTGAATTATTTGGGCAGAAAATGACGGGAAAACTAAGCGGCTGGCTGGCTTACACCTTCTCAGTCTCCAGAAAAATAATGAACAGTATTTACGCTAAAAGTGAGCAGGAATACTATACAAATTGGGATAGAACTCATGCATTCAGTGCATTAGGTAATTACCAGTTTAATAAGAAATGGGAAA
>Ga0208747_1000640_pt1 | contig 10611 bp, 8 predicted proteins | sample Knorr_S7_td_AAIW_FD_185597 | JGI IMG/M metagenome (GOLD analysis project Ga0208747, IMG submission 185597) | Marine microbial communities from Southern Atlantic Ocean transect - Knorr_S7_td_AAIW_ad_750m_LV_A (SPAdes) (version 2) | ecosystem: Environmental > Aquatic > Marine > Oceanic | place...
AAATTAGTTTTATTCAAAAAGAAGTTTTTAATAGATTTTATTTGTGTTTCACCAATACCGTCTATATTTACTAAATCATTCATGTCATTGTTTATAGACAATTTAAAAAAATTATCTGCTGACCTTAAATGTCTTGCTAAAAGTTTAGCATTTTCTTGGCCAATATGCCTTATACCCAAAGCATATATAAATCTTTCAAGAAAAATTATTTTTTTACTTTCAATTGAATATTTAAGGTTTGAAACAGAAAGATTTCCCCATCCTTCAAGTTTTGTAATTTTATTATAATTTAGTTTAAAAATATCTTGGGGTAATCTTAATAGATTAAGTTGCCAAAAATTTTCAACTATTTTTTTTCCAAAACCATCTATATTAAAAGCCTCTTTTGATACAAAGTGTTTAATTTTTTCTATGGCAATTTTTTCACATTCATATCCCTCACTTGTACATCTTCTTACAGCATCTTGCTTTTTAGTTGCCTCATTAAAATCTTTAATTGTTTTAGATCCGCAAGAAGGGCATTCTTTAGGAAAATCAAATTTGATAGAATTTTTTTTTCTTTTTTGTAGATCTACAGAAATAACATGAGGTATAACATCTCCTGCTCTTTCAACAGTTACTGTGTCTCCAACTCTAATATCTTTTCTATTAATTTCATCCTCATTATGAAGAGTAGCATTGGATACCATAACTCCACCAATATTCACTGGTTTTATTTTGGCAACAGGTGTAAGAGCCCCCGTTCTTCCAACTTGGATTTCAATATTTATGATTTCTGAAATAGAACTATTTGCAGAAAATTTATGGGCGATCGCCCATCTTGGAGAGTTAGCTGCAAAGCCTAACCTTTTTTGTAAATTAAAATTATTTACTTTATAAACAATCCCATCAATATCAAAATTAATTTCTTTTCTTTTTTTTTCTAAATTCTTATGATTTAAAACTAAACCATCAACTCCTTTAATAATTCTATTAAATTGATTTATGTTAAATCCCCAAGATTTTAAATTTTTTAAAAACTCAGATTGTGAATTAATATTTAAATTTTTTGCATATCCATATGTATAAGCAATAAATTTTAGAGGAATTTTTTTTGTAATTTTTGGATCCTTTTGTCTTAATGAGCCTGATGCGGCATTCCTTGGATTGGCAAACTTATCTTTCATAATCTTAAAATCATCATTTCTAATAAATGTCTCTCCACGGATATCAATTTCATCTGGAAAATTTTTTGCTGAAACTATTTTTGGGATATCATTTATTGTTTTAAGATTTTCTGTTATATCTTCACCTTCTATACCATTTCCTCTAGAAAGACCTTGTACAAATTTACCTTTTTTATAAATCAAAGAAGCTGAAATTCCATCAATTTTAGGTTCTGCACTATATTCAATTTCATTTGATTCCCTTAAACTTAAAAAATTAAAAATTTTTTTTTCAAAATTCAACAAATCTTCTTCGCTAAATGCATTTCCTAAAGAGAGCATCGGAATTTTATGTTTTACTTTTTTAAAGTTTTTTGAAGGTTTAAATCCTACTGTTAATGATGGTGAACTTTTGTTTTTTAAAAAACTATACTTCTTTTCTAGCTCTAAAACTTCTTTTTTAAGTATATCAAATTCATAATCACTTATAATTGAACTATTTTTGTTGTAATAAAGTTCGTTATATTTTTTAATTAATTTAATTTTTTTTAAATAATTTTTATTTATTTCCTTATCATTCATTTTTAGTAAATATAGACTTATATTTTTTAATTAAAAAATTACTTTCTTTTTTTCTTTTTTCAGGTTTTGCTAATTTATATTCTTTATTAAAAATTTTATAAGTGATTTTATACCAATCACTCGATAAATAATTATAACCTAATAAATTTGCATATTTTTTAGCTTCATTCTCTAAACCAATTTTATAGTGTAGTTCCACCAATCTATGTAGAGCTTCTTCCACATAAATTGTAGTATCATAATCATTTATGACTATTTTAAATCGATTAATTGCAGCTATCCATTTTCCTTTTTGGATATAATAACTACCTAAGTACATTTCTTTAGAAGCTAGTATTTCTCTTATTAAATCCAACTTAAATTTTGCATCCATTGCAAAATCTGTATTTGGATAATTCTCGACAACATAAATAAATTTATCTCTTGCTTTTAATAACGGTTCTAAATCTTTTTTTTCATCTACTATACTTTGATAATAACACATTGCTAAAAGAAAATTTGCATAACTTATTCTTTCATCTTTAGGATATTTTTTAATAAATTGTTCTAGTTCATAAATTGAGTCACCATAATAATTATAAGCATAATATGAGTACGCAGCCATTAAAGCTGATTTGGGAGCCCATTCTGATTGGGGAAATAAAAGTTCAGCTTCATTAAATTTTTTTGCAGCAGATAATCCGTCGTTTTTATCCAAAAAATTTAATCCTTCTTTGTAAGCTCTTACCATCTGTGTTTCTAAATTTTGTTCTTTTATAATTAATTTATTTTCTTTGTCTTTGCCGCAACCAAAAAAAACTATAATTATTAGTATTAAAAAAAATTTATGCATAAAACTTACCTAAAATTTCTATCAGAAATTTTCAAAAACAGTAAATTATTATGCTATTGATTTTAGGAAATTTCTATTAATAAATGCGTGAGGGATGTTTTTTTCTTTAATTTCAATGATTGAAAAGTTTTTATCGTCACTAAATACTTTTTTTAGCAATTGATTAGTAAGCTTGTGTCCACCCTGTGAACAAACTATTTTGCCTATAATTTTATATCCAGATAAAAAAAGATCTCCTATACAGTCTAAAATTTTATGATTTACAAATTCTTTGTCGTTTCTCAAACCTTCTTTATTTAAAACCTTACCATCTCTAACAACAATCGCATTTTCTAAGCTTCCTCCTTTTGCAAGGTTCATTTTTTTTAATTTTTCTATGTCTTCATAAACACAAAATGTTCTAGAATCATATATTTCTCTAAGATCAGTTTCATACACTTTAACTAAATTCCTTTGAGTTCCGATTAATTTATTATCGTATTTAATTTCAAAATCTATATCCAAACTAATTTTACTTGGTTCAATAGTAATTTTTTTAACTCCATCTTCTAAAGATACAAAATTTTCTATTTTTATAATTTTTATTGGTTTGTCACTTGTCTGTATGCCAGCTTTATCGATTGCATTAACAAAATCTTTTGATGATCCATCTAAAATTGGAACTTCTTCATTATCAATTTCAATTAAAGCATTATCAATATTTCTCCCAAACAAAGCTGCCATTAAATGTTCTATCGTAGACACTTTAACTCCAAACTCATTTGAAACAGTTGTGCATAAAGTTGCATTAGTTACGTTAAATATATTGGGTATGATATAATTGTTATTTTTTAAATCTATTCGTTTAAAAATTATTCCTGTATTTGGCTCTGATGGACAAACTTTTATTTTTACTGGCTTTCCACTATGCAGACCAATCCCTTCTATTTCAAAGGAATTTCTAATTGTTTTTTGATTTAAAACTGACACTCCAAATTTATATAATTTTCATAAAACAATTAGAAAACAACTAATGTTACAGTAAAATACAATTTTTACTTAAAAAAATAGAACAATCGTTCAAATAATCCTTTTTTTTTTAATTTTTTTGGAATTATTACAACTTCTTGTTTATTTATGCCTTGCATCAATTTTAAACCAGATTCACAGATACTTGTAGTTGATTCTTCAAAAAAATCAATTTCATCAACCAATGGTGTTGTTTCTTTCATGTCAATATATTTATTGTTTAATATTTTAGATCCTTGGCCAATCAAAATAATTTTTAATTCTTTTTTTAATTCTGAAGACTTGTTTTTATCAATCGTTTTAAAACTTAAGTTTAAAGTTTCTTCAATTCTTGCAAAAATTATTTTTTTAATCAGATCAAAAGATAATTTTTTATCTTTAATAATATTTATAAATTCATTTTTAAAAATTTCTGTATTTTCTTCATTTTCAGAAAAAATGATGCCTTTATTTAAATTAGATTTAATTTTTTCGGAAAGTTCAATGTTTAAATTTAACACTTTTGAAATATCTTTTGTTATATGATGGCCCCCAATCGATAAAACGTTGAAAAATTTTAGTTTTTCTTTTTCATAAAAAATAACAGATGTTTTTTCATATCCTATATCAAGGAAAGCAATTTGATTAAATTCGTTAAAATGTTTTTTATAATTAAAGGATTTTGCATAACTAGAACATATAAATTGATCAATTGATATTTGACGTTTGTTAAATAATTTTTCTAAACTTTTTATTATTTCTTTTGGAAAACAAATAAAAACAACATCGATAGAAAATTTTTTGCACTCAATATTTAATGGTAAAGATTCATAATCAGTATCATCGACCTTATAGTTATTTATAATAATATGTATTATGCTTTTATCAGAATATCCGCTCAAAATTTGTTGTTTGGCATCTTGAATTAAATACTGAACATCTTGTTTAGTGATATTTTTTTTTTCATTTTTTTTTGATACTGACAAAATAATAGAAAATGCATCTGAAGTATCGAGCATTAAATTAATATTACTTAAATATTCTCCAGTTTTTTTTTCTATTTCAAATACAGTTTCCTCTATAATGTGATCAGTTTCTAATAAGTTTAGTTGATTTAATTTTAAACAAGTTAGACAATCTTTTTCTAAAAAAAAAATCTGATTTTTTTCTTGTTTATCAAAGGCTGTGACTCGAATTTTAGATGATCCTAAATCAAGATAAATATCATAATTTTTTTCACTCATTTGATATGATCATATGATTCGAAATCCTTAAATCAATAACCTTATTACTATTAAATTTATTATTATAGATAATTTTATTAGCAAAATTTAATGCCTTAAAAAAATTTTTCTCAGGTAATTTAATTAAAATATTATTTTTAGTTTTTATATCCCATCTGTTATTGGGAAAGTGGTATAATGAAGTTATATTTTCATAATTAAATTCAGATTTATCAACAATTTTTTTAAAATAAATAAAATCTGAGTAATCTATCTTACCAAATATAAAAGGTAATTTTTTTTTATGATTATTAATACTGCCATAATCGATTAACTTTCCATTAGATCCAACCAAATACTTTTTGTTATTAATATTTGTTATTGCTAAAAAATTAGCCTTTTTAATATTTATTAAAATTGAATTTGGATATTTTTTTTTAACACTAAAGGATTGAATTAAATTATTTTTATTTAAAATGTTTGTAAAATTTTTTTGACTAATTAAAAAAATATTTTCAAGAAAAATTGCCTTAAATTCTCGAGTTAACTTGATTTTTTCCTCATCATTTAAACCGTTTATCTTAATTTCATTAATTTTTAGCATTGAATGCTTTTTTTCCAAAAACAATTTATTATTTATTGAGCTGAAAAAAACTAGTAAAAATATAAAAAAAAATATTTTATTTTTTTTACCTTCTTGTAGATGCATCCTTTAATATCCATTCAATTAAATTAATAAAACTCATTCCTGCATAAGCTGCTATTTCTGGAACTAAAGAAAGTTTTGTCATACCAGGTTGAGTATTTGTTTCTAATAAAAAGAATCTGTTTTTATAAAATTTAAAATCTGATCTAGTGACTCCTTTGCAGCCTATTGAATTATGTGCTTTAAGAGCTATGTTTAAAACTTTTTCTAAATTTTTTTTACTCATTTTTACTGGGATTATGTGTTTTGTTTTAGCTTTAACATTATATTTTGCCTCATAATCATAAAATTTTCTTTTTGGCTTTATTTCTATAGCTCCCAATTTTCTGTTTCCTAATATGGCAACTTGAATTTCTTTACCTGGAATAAATTCCTCTATTAAAATTTCTTTATATAAAACCAATTTTTTTAAGTTTTGAATAAAATTTTTCTTACTGCATATATAAACATTAACACTTGACCCTTCATTAATTGGCTTTACCACAACCGGAAATTTTAATTTTTTTTGAATCATGAATATTAATTTTTTATCAATTTTATTACTCTTGCTAAAATTAAATTTTATATACTTAGGAGTTAATATTTTTTTTTTAATGAAAATTTTTTTTGAAATTTCTTTATCCATAGCAATAGAGGAGGCCAAAACTCCAGAATGTGTGTATTTTACTTTTTGAGATTCTAATACTGTTTGAATATAACCATCTTCTCCAAATTGTCCGTGCAAAGCATTAAAAACAATGTTGGGCTTAAAACTTTTAATTTTATTTGTTAAATTCCCATCCGGCTCACATATAATAACTTTGTAGTTTTTTTTTATTAATGCTTTGTAAACAGCCCTAGCAGTTTCTAAACTTATTAACCTCTCTTTTGAGATTCCTCCGCCTAAAATTAAAACTTTTGTTTTCATTATTTAATTAATTATTTCTACTTCTGTTTCTAATTTAATGCCTGTTTTTAATTTTACTTTCTCTTTAACAAAGTTTATCAATTTTTGCATATCATCAAAGCTGGCGTTATTTCTATTTACAAAAAAATTACAGTGTTTGTCCGAAATCTCAGCATCGCCAAATTTTATATCTATAGGTACTGATTTTTTAATCAATTCCCAAACTTTTTGATTTGTTTGACTAATGGGGTTTTTAAAAGTACTTCCGCCTGTTTTAATCTTTGTTGGTTGTGTTTCATTTTTTTTTTCTTTTAAAGTTTTCATAAATTTTTCAATTTTTTGTTTTTCTTTAAATTCACCTCTAAATGAAGCACTTAAAAATATTAAATCTTTATCTAGATCATTTTCTCTATATCCAAATTTTATCTTTGATGAAGGAATCGTTAAAACCTTTCCATTTTTATCTATAGCCTGAACCGATAACAAAACATCTTTGAATTCTTTTTCAAAACAACCAGAATTCATTCTTAATCCTCCTCCCACAGTTCCTGGTATACATGCTAAGAACTCTAAACCTCCTATATTATTTTCTGATGCAAATTCTGATAATTTTTTATCAGTTGTGGCACTCCCTGCTATAATAGTCCTGTTAGGAAGCACTGAAATATTTGAAAAGTTTTTTCCTAGTTTAATAATCACTCCATCAAATGTTTTATCGTTAATTAAAACATTTGAACCTGCCCCTAATGTTAAAATTTTTCCTTTATTTCCAAATTTTTTTAGAAAAACAACCAATTCATTTAAACTATCAGGCTTAAAATATGCCTTAGTTTTTCCTCCAATATTAAACCAATTAGATTTTTTTAAATCATAATTGAAATTTAATTTTCCTTTAATTGTGTTTGCAAAATTTTTTAATTCATCAATCTTCATTAAACTAAATTTGGTAATTCTTTCATCCAATTAGAAATTGAGCCTGCACCCATACCAATAACTATTTTTTTTCCGTACAGCTGTTGTTTTGCAAATTTTCCAAGTTGATACTGATCTTTAACCAAATAAACTTTAACTTTAGAATTTTTTATTATTTGTTTTGCAAAATCATAATACCTAAATCCTAATTTTATTTTTTCCCCTGCTGCATATATTGGACATAAAATTACACTATCAGCTTTTCTAAAAGATGAACTAAATTCATTTCTCAAATCTTTTAATCTGGATATTCTATGTGGTTGAAACACACAGATTATTTCTTCTTTTTTATATACTTGCTTAACTCCATTTAAAACTTCTTTTATTTCAGTTGGATGATGGGCATAATCATCAAAAAAAATTGTTTCCCGATGTATAAATATTTTATTAAATCTTCTTTGCACACCTTTAAATTCTCTGAGTCCTTGCTTAATAATTTTTTTTGAAATACCTAATGTTATAGTGACAGCCGCTGCAGCAGTTGCATTTCTAATATTGTGTAAACCAATAAGTGGAATTCTTACGTTCTTTATAGTTGTATTTTTTTTTCCTGGTAGTCGAATATCTATATTGAATTTTGAAAAATCTTTTGATTGATTAATGTTTTTTATACGAAATTGTGATTTTATATTTGTTCCATAAGTATAAAAATTTTTGATCTTAATTTTCTTAATTATTTCATTATTATTTTTATCATCTAAGCAGATAAATGATTTTCCAAAAGATGGAACTTTTTCAATAAAATCCATAAATAGTTTCTTTAATTTGTCCATAGTTTTATAATAATCCATGTGTTCTCTATCGATATTTGTTATAATTGAATAAGTTGGTCGTACTTTTATAAAACTTCCATCTGACTCATCTGACTCTATAACGCTCCAATTACTTTTGCCTAATTTTGCAGAATTATTAAATGAATTCAATACACCACCATTTATAACTGTTGGATCTAATTTTGCTTTTGAAAAAATTCCTGCAACAAGAGAAGTGGTGGTTGTTTTTCCATGTGATCCAGCGACTACAATATTTTTTGTTAATAAAACAATATGTGCAAGCATGTCCCCTCTTTTATAAATTGGAAGTAGTTTTTTTTTCGCTGCTAATATTTCAGGGTTATTATTTTTTATCGCAGATGAGATAACTAATATTGTTGCTTTTTCAATATTTTTTTTTTGATGTCCTATGATGACTTTAATTTTATTTTTTTTTAATCTTTCGATGTTTTTGCTAAAAGAAATGTCGCTTCCTTGTATTTTAAAGCCCATGCCTTTCATTATTAAAGCTAGACCACTCATACCAATTCCGCCTATACCTATAAAATGAATAATTTCAGTTTTTGCTAGTTCAATTTTCATTAATCGTGTTTACTAGTTTCTCGTTTATATTGTTCCAAGTATTTTTATAACTAAATTTTTCCATGTTCTTTTTTTTATTCAAATAATCATCTTTATCATTGACTATATTTATTAAAAAATTTGCCAATACTTTATTTTTAAGCTGATCTTGTTGTAATATCCAACAACAATCCTTACTCTTATAAAATAATGCATTTTGATACTGGTGATTATCTTTGGCTAGTGGATATGGAATCGCCAAATAAGGTACATTTAAATAAGTTAACTCTGATAAAGTTGATGCTCCAGCCCTAGTTATACATAGATTGGCTTTACTAATTAAGTTAATGATGTTTTCTTCAAAGCTAAATAGTCGATAATATATTTTATTTTCATTATAAAAATTTTTTAAGTTTTCAATATTTGAAAAATCAGTTTGTTGATAAATATTTAGTTTGTATTTTTTTGATATTTCTATAATTGTATTTTTTAGTTCATTATCAAAGAATTTAGCTCCTTGACTTCCTCCTATAATTAAAAAGGTAATTTCTTTATTTATGGTTTTTTTATTGTTAGGTATAATTGAATAGAATTCTTTTCGCAGCAAAGGATCAATTAATAAAATTCTATTTATATACTTTATTGGAAAATTCACAATCTCTTTAGAATAACAAAAAATTTTTCTACAATATTTTACAAAAAAATTATTTGCTCTACCTAAAACCATGTTTGGTTCAAAAAGATAGATTTTTATATTGAGAATTTTAGCAATAATGCAAAAAGGCAATGACATATAGCCACCTGTAGATATTAAAATATCAATTTTATTTTTTTTAAAAAAGATTAGAGATTTAATTATAGAGGAAAAAAAACCAAAAAAATTTAAAGGTAATAAAAATAAATTATTTGTTAATTTTGGAGTATCAATAACAGTGACTTTATATTTTTCTAGATTTAAAAATTTAGCTCCACGTTTATCTACTGTAAAAAAAACATCAAATTTATTTTTTAAATGTTCATAAAATATTGTGGCAGGAATTACATGGCCTCCGGATCCACCACTACTAATTAAAATTTTTTTTTTCATTTATTAATTAATTTTTCTCTTTGTAAGATTTAAAATAATACCACATAGAATTGCCGTACTCACTATTGAAGAACCTCCGTAGCTTAAAAATGGTAAAGTCATTCCTGTGGTTGGTAAAAGTCTTATATTGACTCCTATATGAATTAAAGCTTGAAGTAATATAAGTGTAATAGACCCAACAAGAATTAACCTTACTTTATTACTTTTTTCAAAATATAATTTTTTGAATACTTGATAAATAAAAAATAAAAAAATCATCATTAAAACAACAATAATTATTGCACCAAATTCTTCAGATATAACTGCAACGATATAATCAGTATGGGCTTCAGGGACTCTATTTTTTAAAACACCTTCGCCAATGCCTTTGCCAAAAAAACCGCCATTAATTATGGCTTCAGATGCTTTGTCAGATTGAAAATTATGAGTACCTGAAACTGGATTAAAAAAAGATTCTATTCTATCTTTAATATATTCAAATTTAGGAATAAAAAAAAGTAAGTATAATAATAAAGAAAGTATAATTCCAAAAAATATAAAAAAAATTACTAAACTAATTCCTGATATAAAAATTAAACTTAACCATGTTAAAAATATTAAAAAAGTTTGTCCAATATCAGGTTGGGTTATCAAAAGAAACATAATGGGGACTATGACAATAAAACTTAAAAAATATTTGTAATAAATATTTTTTCCTTTCTCAGTACTCAAAACTGAAGCAACCATAATTATAATAAAAGGTTTTAAAAGTTCTATTGGTTGAAATCTTGGTAAAAAAGCAAAATCTAACCATCTTTTTGAGCCTTTTACTTCAATGCCGACAATAGGGACTAGAATTAAAAAAATAAAACAAATAA
>Ga0208747_1000643_pt1 | contig 10599 bp, 9 predicted proteins | sample Knorr_S7_td_AAIW_FD_185597 | JGI IMG/M metagenome (GOLD analysis project Ga0208747, IMG submission 185597) | Marine microbial communities from Southern Atlantic Ocean transect - Knorr_S7_td_AAIW_ad_750m_LV_A (SPAdes) (version 2) | ecosystem: Environmental > Aquatic > Marine > Oceanic | place...
AGCATGTCTTATCAGAAAGAATAGCAAATAAAATTACTGAAGCTATTAATAGTTCAGACATAGAAACAATTACAACATGGGCATTTAAATATTTAAATTCTTTAGATTGGGATAAAAATTTAGATAAAATAAAAGATCGCAGGAAGACTCAAGAAAAAATAATTAAAGATGGAATTAAGAAGTTTGCCATATAGCAAAAAAAAAGTAGGAATAGTTAAATGAAAAAACTTTTAGGGATCGTGGTTCTGGGTTTGTTGGTTTGCAGCAATAGTTTTGCAGATTACCATTTTAATCTTCCAAAAGATGTGGCTTCTGGAAATAAATATTTTAAAAGCTTAGAAAAAGATTTTAAAAAACATGGTGTGCAAATTGTTAATAAAAAGGACGGACACCCAGTAAGAGCTGGAAAAAAATCAATTAGATTTGAAGTCAGACCAGGAGACTGCGGTTATGATGACAGTTGGAGTGATTGTGAAAGAGATAGACAAAGACATGAATTAAGTGGAAAAAGATTTGGTCCTGGGGAATGGTGGCATGCTTGGAGTATTTTTATTCCTGAAGATTTTCCTATTATATTTCCTACTAAAGCCATGTTTGGGCAATTTTATCTTCAAGGTGAAGGACCTATTTTCGCATTTGAAAATCAATGGCCTCAGATGAATATAGGAGGCGGCTATCATGTAGAAAGAGATTTTATTCACTACAACAAGCTTGATACAATAGCTAGTGATGAGGAGATGAGAGGTAAGTGGACTGATATTTTAGTACATGCAAAATGGAGCGATAAAGATGATGGTTTTTTTAAAGTATGGGTAAATTCACAACCTAAATATGATTATAAGGGTCGAACCTTGCTTAAAAAATCATCAAAAGTTTATTTTAAATTTGGAATTTATAGATCTTTTATGACCAGATGGAGAAATAAAAATAATTTACAAGATGTTCCTGCACAAGTCCTTTATTTTGATGAAGTAAGAATAGGAAAGACAAAAGAAAAGGTTGTAGGAAAACTTCCGCCAAGACAATGAAAAAAATAAAAATATTAATACCCGTTTATAATGATTGGAAATCAGTCTTCAAACTTCTAGAGAATATTGATTTACAGATTATCGAATGGGATGCTGAAGTTTCAGTTTTAATTGTCAATGACGCTTCTACAGAAGAGAGACCAACAAATGCAATAAGTCTTAAAAATATAAAATCAGTTCAGATTATTAATATGAAAGAAAATAAAGGTCACGCACGATGCAATGCTGCTGGTTTAAAATACATTAGTGAAAAAGAAGATTTTGATTATGTAGTTCCTATGGACGGTGATGGAGAGGATCGACCTGAAGAATTAAACTTACTTTTCAACAAATCTAAAGAAAATCCAGATAAAGTGATTACTGCAGATAGAGTTAAAAGGGCAGAAGGACCTTTATTTAAATTTTGTTATTTAATGCATAAGTATTTAACTTTTGTTTTTGCAGGACAATCGATTAAGTTTGGTAATTATGCTTGCTTGCCTAAGCCAGTTGTTGATGAAATGGCTCAAAGTTCCTCAACTTGGAGTAGTTTTTCTGGCTCATTAACCAAATTAGCTAAAGATCGGACTTCTATTCCTTCTATTAGAGGATCTAGATATTTTGGCCCATCTCAAATGAGTTTTTTTAATTTATTGAAACATTCTTTATCAATTATTGCAGTTTTTAAAAAAACTGTGATTATTAGATCTATTATTTTTTTGTTGGTTTATCTTTTTTTTACTTATCAATCTTTATCCGCAATTACCGTAATTCCGGTATTTTTAGTCCTTATTTTAATTTTTTCTGTCATCTCACTTTCTAAGCGTGAAAATTTGAATGAATTAAATAATTCATTAAATAATATTCAAGATATTGAAACTCTTAAATAGCTCTCACTGTTGGTAGGCAATAAAAATCTGAAGTATTAATTTTTGAGAAATATTCTTTTTTCAAGTTAGACTTTTTGTGAAAACCTGCGTCCGCCAAACTCAAAGTTGAACGACCATACTTAAGATTTGTATAATCAATAGATTTCATTAGATTTTTAATTTTATTTTCCTTTATGGAAGAAAATAAATTTTCATTATTTTCTAAATTTGATAATCCTGACAAAATTATTCCAGATTTTTGATATCTAAAACTTTTTTTAAAAATATAATCTAATGCAATTAATGCAGTTTTTACTATTTCAAGACTATTATCGGTAGCGATTGGAAAATCTATAGTTTTAGAGTTTGAATAGTATTTTCCTTTATTTTGAAATGGACTTGTTCTGATAAAAACTGTAATCGATTTAGTTAGCAAAGACTCAGATCTTATTTTTTCTGAAGCATTTAAACAATGAGCAACAATAGATTCTTTCAATTCTTGGAAATTTTCTACTTTTTTTCCAAAGGATCTTGACACACAGCAACTTTTTCTTTTTGTTTGATGTATTTCTAAATCAATACAAGAAATTCCTCTTAATTCCATTGCTGTTCTTGAGCTCAAAACATTGGAACTTTTTTTAATCCAAGTATTTGAAACATTCTTTAGTTGTTTAGCATTATTAATGTCATTTTTAATATAAAATTTAGTTAGTTGCTTCCCAACACCCCAAACATCATTAATATTTATTTTTTCTAGAATAGGATCGATATTTTTTTTTTCTACTAAACTTACCACTCCTGACTTTTCTTTTTTTGCAATGTGATTTGCAATTTTACTTAAAGTTTTAGTAGTTGCTATGCCAATGCTAGTTGGTATTCCTGTCCACTCCAATATCGTATTTCTAATTTTTTTAACAAAAAGTTCTACTAAATCATTGGGAAAACTTGTTAAATCTAAGAAAGCCTCATCTATGGAATAAATTTCTATTTCTGAAGTAAAATATTTTAAAGTTCTCATTACTCTTCTGGATATGTCCCCATACAAAGAATAGTTTGAAGAAAATACATGAACATTATTTTTTACAATTATATCTTTAGCTTTGAAATATGGATCACCCATTTTTATTCCAAGATCTTTTGCCTCGTTAGATCTTGAAATTATACAACCGTCATTATTTGATAAAACAATAACAGGCTTTTTGATTAAAGATGGTTTAAACAATCTTTCACACGAAACATAAAAAGAATTACAATCAACTAATGCTATTTTTTTAGTAAGTTGAGTGGATGACATAAGTTACAACTCCCCAAATAAAAATTTCTGAATTTTCACCTATAATAACTTTATCGTTAAGGTTTTTAGGTTCAGAGGATAAGAATTGTAAATTTTTTTCTTTTATAAAACTTTTTACTACAAGCTCATCATGAACATTAGCAATAACAGTTGAAAAATTTTTTGGTTTTAAACTTTTATCAACTATCAAAAGATCCCCATCATAAATACCAACATTCGACATAGATTTTCCCTGCACTCTTATGACAAAGGTAGCGGGTGTGTTTTTGATTAAATGAATATTAAGATCGATGTCTTCCTCTATATAATCAGTTGCTGGAGACGGAAAACCAGCACCGGCCTTATGTAAATAGAAAGGTAGAGTTAACCTCATAATGTTCTTATTTTGTTCTATTATATATTTAGGGCATAGTCAATAGGTTGTATTTTGAGTCCAAACCTGAATCATAAATGAATCAAAACAAGAACATCTAAAATAAACCTAACTATGGTGTGGACAACTATAACTATTACCAAGGTATAAAAATCATGCTAAAAAATTTAAATAAAAAATAAATGAAAAAATTAACTTGTCACTGTGGTGGAATAGAAATTGAAGTGAATGTACCCGATCCTTTTGCAAAGGTTATCAGATGTAATTGTTCATTATGTAAAAGAAGAGGAACCATAATGACGATGGTTGGTCCAGATGATTTAAAAATTGTTAAAGGTAAAGAACTACTTAAACTTTATCAATTCCATACCAAGACTGCCAAACATTATTTCTGTTCTAATTGTGGAGTTTATACTCATCATAATCCAAGAGTTAATCCAATTATGTATGGGGTTAATGTAGCATGTTTAGAGGGTGTAGATCCTTTTGAATTAGAAAATGTAAGTGTGAATGATGGTGAAAATCATCCTCTTGATCAAAAGAAATAAAATATCATAAAGATTTAATTAAAATGTCTAAAAATAATTGTTTCAAACATGTTGCAAAAAAATGTTTTAGATATTTTAAAAAACAAGAAACTAAAAAAGAAAAATTTAAAAATAAGAAAAAAATGTTATTAAATTACTTAATTCCATTGAGTTTTTGGATTAATGAAAAATCAAATCAATATTCTAATACTTATTTTTTAGGTCTTTCAGGAGGTCAGGGAGCAGGTAAAACAACTATAACTAGTTTACTAAACATAATTTTAACTAATTATTTTAAAAAAAAAGTTTGCATTTTTTCAATAGATGATTTTTATAAAACTCTTAATGATCGTAAAAAATTGTCAAAAAAAATACATCCTTTGTTGAAAACCAGAGGAGTTCCAGGCACTCATGATATAAAATTTATCATTAATTATTTAAAAAAAATTAAATTAAAAAAAAATAAAGTAATTTCATTACCGATATTTGATAAATCAATTGATGATAGGGCAATAAAATCAAAATGGAAAAAAATTAATTATATTCCGGACATTATAATCCTAGAGGGCTGGTGTGTGGGAGCAAAACCTCAAAGTAATAAATTATTAAATAAAGCGGTTAATATTTTAGAAAAAAAAGAAGATTTAAATTTTAAATGGAGAAATTATGTTAACAAACAATTAAAAAATAAATATAAGTACTTATTTAATAAAATGAATGACATTATTTACATGAAGGTACCTAATTTTAGTTCATTACAAAAATGGAGACTTAAACAAGAAAATAAACTAAGACTCAAAAATATTAAAAAGAAATTTAAAATTATGACAAATTCGGAAGTTTTAAAATTTATGATGACTTATCAAAGAGTTACTCAGCAAATGTTTAAAGATTTACCAAAAATTGCCTCAATTGTTTTAAATCTTAATAAAAATCATCAAATTAAAAATATAAGATACATAAAATAAATGAAAAAATTTTTACTATTTATATTAATAAACATTTTTTTAATTTGTAATGCAAATGCAATTACTCTAATTGAAGCTATAAAAGAAGCTTATGATAATAACCCAAAATTGAATGCTGAAAGAGAAAATTTAAAAATATCTAAGGAAAATATTAATATATCAAAAAGTAATTTTTTACCTACTGTTACAATTTCAGGATATAAGAGCGCAGAAAATACATCTAAATTAACAAATAGAAGTGGAGAAGATGCCAGCAAAGATGATGTTAACTCACTACAAACATCTATATTGGTTGAACAAAAATTATATGACCAAAGTAGAAAACCTGATTTAGAAAAAAATGAAATAGGTCTAGAAATAGCTAGACTAAAATTAAAAAAAGTAGAACAAGAAATTATTTATGAGTCCGTAGAGGCTTACACCAATCTAGTATTAAATAATAAAAAATTAGAAATAAATTTATTAAATGTAAGTCTTTTAGAAAGACAGGTAGAAACTGATAGAGCAAGATTAGAAAAAGGAGAAATAAATTTAACTGATGTTGCACAATCCGAAGCTTCATTGGCAGGAGCAAATGCAAAGCTAATTCAAGTTCGAAATGATATTGTTACAAGCAAATTAATTTACGAGAAAACAATAGGTAAAATAAATAATAGTGAAGAAGTAAATGAAAGTTATGTATTTAAATACAAACTTCCTAATAACCTTAAAGAAGCAAATATAATTTCAAAACAGTTTAGTCCAGAATTAAATATTGTAAAGTTGGAGTTAGAGCAAGCAAACAAAGATGTGGCCATTGCAAAATCTGATTTATCTCCATCGGCCACACTATCTTTTCAAGCAACACAAACTGATGATACAAGTTCAACTTATGATGAAAGTGATAAAGAAACTTTAAAGGCCACAGTATCTTGGCCATTTTCTTTAGGCGGAAAAAATTTATCTAGTTTAAGAAAAAATAAATCATTAAGAGATCAAAAAGCATTATTGTTAGAAGATGCTAAAAGATCTAATGAAACTTTGGTATCAAGCGCATGGTCAAATTTTAAATCATCTAAAAGTTTATTAAATTCTATTAGAGCACAGGTCAAGGCATCAGAAATTGCTAATGAGGGAATTTCAATTGAATATGAGTCTGGACTTGGAAGATCAACATTAGATGTTATCCAATCTAATTCTATTTTACTTGATGCAAAAAATAACCTTGCTACTTCCCTAAGAAATCATTTTTTATCTCAATATAAGCTTTTGCTCGCATTAGGTCAGTTAACAGCATTAAATTTGAGCCTTAATTAGACCCTTATTTAATAAGAAAAATGTGCATAAAAATAATATTGATAAAAAGAACAAAATGTGTACATTTAAATACATGATTCGAATTATAAATATTAACAAAAAAGGGCTAAAATGATTAAAAACAACCTAAAAATCGTGAAAACAAATAAAAACCAAGAAGCTGAAAACAAAGAAAAAAATAAAGCTTTAGATGCAGCTATAAGCCAAATTACGGATAACTTTGGAAAAGGATCGGTAATGAAGCTTGGTCAACAAGTTGCAATGGATATCGATTCAATTTCTACAGGTTCATTAAGTTTAGATTTGGCTTTAGGAATAGGTGGGCTTCCAAAAGGAAGAGTAATTGAAATTTATGGACCCGAGTCATCTGGAAAAACAACTTTAGCATTACAAGTTGTTGCAGAGGCGCAAAAAACAGGTGGAATTTGTGCATTTGTGGATGCTGAACATGCTTTAGATCCAATATATGCTAAGAAACTAGGAGTACAGACAGAAGAACTTTTAATTTCTCAACCCGATACAGGGGAACAAGCTTTAGAAATAGCTGATACATTAATTAAATCGGGATCAATATCTGTATTAGTTGTGGATTCAGTTGCAGCATTAACCCCAAGAGCAGAAATAGAAGGTGAAATGGGCGATCATCATGTGGGTTTACAATCAAGATTGATGAGCCAAGCTTTAAGAAAACTAACTAGCTCGATATCAAAAACTAACACAATGGTAATTTTTATTAATCAAATAAGAATGAAAATTGGCGTTATGTTTGGTAATCCTGAAACAACATCAGGAGGTAACGCATTAAAATTTTATTCATCAGTTAGAATGGATATTAGAAGAATAGGAGCCATAAAAGATAAAGATCAAATAATAGGTAATTCTACCAGAGTTAAAGTAGTAAAAAATAAAGTTTCACCTCCATTTAAAGTTGTAGAATTTGATTTGATGTATGGAAAAGGAATAAGCAAAACTGGAGAGTTAATAGATTTGGGCGCTAAAGCAGAGATAGTCGAAAAAGCAGGCGCTTGGTATGCTTATAAAGGAGAAAAAATAGGACAGGGAAGAGAAAATGCTAAAATTTATTTAGAAAAAAACCCTAAAGTGGCTGCAGAAATAGAAATGACTATAAGAGAAAAAGCAGGAATAATATCTAAAAAAATTGAAGGAAATCCTCTAGAAAAAAATAGCAAAGAATTACCTAAAGAAGAAATTAAAAAAGATTAGTTAAAAGCCATCTTTAATTAGTTAAAAGGCGCCTAATAAGGCGCCTTTTTTATCTACAGTTATCTAGACATCAAATAAAAAAACTGTATTTTAAAATTATGGCTAGCAAATCATTAAATGAAATAAGAAGTGCTTTTTTAAATTATTTTGAAAAGAATGATCATAAAATAGTTGAGTCAAGCAATTTGGTTCCAAATAATGATCCAACCTTAATGTTTGCTAATTCTGGCATGGTTCAGTTTAAGAATGTTTTTACTGGCTTAGAAAAAAGAGATTATTTAAGAGCAGCTACTTCACAAAAATGTGTAAGGGCAGGTGGCAAACATAATGATTTAGAAAATGTTGGATACACTCCACGACATCATACATTTTTTGAAATGTTAGGAAACTTTTCTTTTGGTGATTATTTTAAAGAAAAAGCAATAAGTCTAGCGTGGGAATTAATCACAAAAGAATTTGGTCTCAGCAAAGATAGATTATATGTGACTGTATTTAATGAAGATAATGATGCGTTTAATTTATGGAAGAAAATAGCTGGTTTAAGTGAAAACAGGATAATTAAGATCTCAACTTCAGATAATTTTTGGTCAATGGGAGAAACAGGACCCTGCGGACCCTGTTCAGAGATTTTTTATGATCATGGAGATCATTTAAAAGGAGGTCCTCCAGGCAGTTCAGATCAGGAAGGAGATAGATTTATTGAAATATGGAACCTCGTGTTTATGCAATATGAGCAAGTTTCAAAGGAAAAAAGAATTAACTTACCAAAACCTTCTGTAGATACAGGCATGGGCCTTGAACGAATATCAGCTTTATTACAAGGTACACATGATAATTATGAAATAGATCATTTCAAAAAATTAATTAATTCGACATCAGAAATTTTAAAAAAAAAAGTAGATCAAAAAAATCTAGCTAGTTTCAGAGTTATAGCAGACCATTTAAGAGCAAGCTCTTTTTTAATTGCAGAGGGAGTTTTACCTTCAAATGAGGGCAGAGGATATGTTTTAAGAAGAATCATGAGAAGAGGCATGAGACATTCTCACTTGCTGGGTTCAAAGGAACCAATTTTTTATAAAATTTTAAAAACCTTAATTAACGAAATGTCATCAAGTTATCCGGAATTATTAAGAGCAGAAGCATTAATTACTGAAACACTAAAAATGGAAGAAGAAAAATTTTTAATACTTTTAGAAAGAGGTATGAATATTCTTGAAGAAGAGATGAAAAAAATCACAAAAATATTCCCAGGAGAAATTGCTTTCAAATTATATGATACATATGGATTTCCATTAGATCTTACCCAAGATGTTTTACGATCTAAATCAATAAAAGTGGATACCAAATCATTTGATCAATTAATGACTAAAAGAAAAGAGGATGCAAAAAAAAATTGGAAAGGGTCTGGAGATACTGCGATTGAGAATATTTGGTTTAAGGTCAGAGAAAAATTGGGATCTACAGATTTTTTAGGCTATGAAACCGACAATTCACAAGGAGTTGTGCTTACTATTATTCATAATGGAAAAGAAACTGATACCCTTACAGAAAACAGTGAAGGAATAATAATTACTAATCAAACCCCTTTTTATGGAGAGTCTGGAGGTCAAATAGGTGATACAGGTTTTCTTTTAGGCTCAAACAGTCGCTTTGAAGTCACAGATACTCAAAAAAAACTGGGAGATCTCCATATCCATATTGGAAAATTAATTAAAGGATCGATATCTAAAGGAGATACATTAGATTTAAAAATTAATTCAGAGAGGAGATCAAATATTAGAGCATACCATTCCGCAACACATTTATTGCATGAAGCATTAAGAAGAGTATTAGGAAAGCATGTAATCCAAAAAGGTTCATTTGTTGGTCCAGACAGATTAAGATTTGATTTTAGTCATATGAAACCTGTCTCCACAGACGAAGTAAACAAAATTGAAAAATATGTCAATACAATGGTTCAGTCTAAAAGCAATGTTCGTACTAGATTAATGACATCTAAAGAGGCAGTAGAAAACGGAGCTCTTGCATTGTTCGGAGAAAAATATGGAGATGAAGTAAGGGTTTTATCAATGGGTACTGATAAAAATACATATTTTTCAACAGAATTATGTGGAGGAACTCATGTGAAAAATACATCAGAAATAGGAGATTTTAAAATAATCAGTCAATCAGCAATTGCTGCTGGTGTAAGAAGAGTTGAAGCTTTAAGAGCTTTTCAATTAAATAATTATTTAAATTCAAAAAAAATTGATCAGCAAAGTAAGGATGAAAAATTACAAGAAAACATTGAGCAAATTAAAAATCAAATTAAATCTCTTGGTGGAGAATTTGATAAAACCGAACATGATCTTAGTAAATTAAAAAAACATTATGAAAAATTACTTATCAATAGCATTTTGGCGGATAAAAATAAAAATTTAATTAAAGATGAAATTGTAAATAAAATAAAGATTAGATTTCAGAAAGTAAATGATTTGCCAACAAAAGAACTTAGAACAATAATTGACCAAGGTAAAAAAGAACTTAAAGAAGGAATAGTTATTGCATATGCTATACAAGAACAAAAATTAGGAATTGCGGTTGGAATAACGAGAGAACTTTCAAAAAAAATAAGTGCTTTAGATTTAGTTAAAATTGGTTCGTCTATATTGGGTGGAAAAGGTGGTGGAGGTAGAGATGATTTTGCTCAAGCAGGAGGTGAAAAAATTGAAAGAATAGAAGAATCTTACAAAGAAATTTTAAAAAAGTTAATTTAATTTATTTTTAAGAGTATTATCAATTTTTTCCAAAAACTGATTAGTAGTTAAATATTTTGCTGTTGTGCTGATTAGTATTGCAAGATCTTTAGTCATTGAGCCACTTTCTACAGATTCTACACAAACCTGCTCTAAAGTATTTGAAAATTTTATCAACTCATCATTAGAATCTAATTTACCTCTGTGAGACAATCCTCTAGCCCATGCAAAAATAGATGCAATTGGATTTGTGGATGTTTCTTTACCCTGTTGATGCATTCTAAAGTGTCTTGTTACTGTTCCATG
>Ga0208747_1000644_pt1 | contig 10593 bp, 8 predicted proteins | sample Knorr_S7_td_AAIW_FD_185597 | JGI IMG/M metagenome (GOLD analysis project Ga0208747, IMG submission 185597) | Marine microbial communities from Southern Atlantic Ocean transect - Knorr_S7_td_AAIW_ad_750m_LV_A (SPAdes) (version 2) | ecosystem: Environmental > Aquatic > Marine > Oceanic | place...
CGCGATTCTGGGGCTGTTCTGCATACCAGTGCTGTGGAAGGGCGAACGCGAGCTCGGAATCAAGCTGGTTGGAGCCTGGATAGGAATCAACCTGCTAGGAGGAATAGTGATGATGTGGATGATCTCCAAGATCGGCTTCTACCCGCAGTTCGACTTCGGACCGGAGGCTGGCGGTACTGAGATCTCTGAGGCCATCAACACGTTCAGCGCGATTGTATCTGGTGCTCAGATTGTCGTATGCAACGGAATCCTGCTCGCCATACTCGTCCTCGTCGCGAGTAAGTCTAAGCCCGAGGCGTCCTTCGACATACCTTCTGGATTCCGTCCGAACGAGCCGCCCCAATCTTGAAGCCCTACCACTTCGTGGTAGGGGCATGGAACAGATGGTCAAAGGCATACTAGTGGTGAACACGGAAACGATACCTGGCATGATGATCACCGAGACTCTCGGCGTGGTCAGTGGCTCGACGGTTAGAGCGAAGAACATCGGCAGAGACATAACCCAAGGACTCAGGAACATCATGGGCGGAGAGCTCGTGAAGTACACCGAGTTGCTAGAGGAGTCCCGCCAAGAGGCGATTGGCAGAATGGTGGCAGATGCGATGTCACGAGGGGCCACCGCGATTGTGAATGTCAGATTCGCTACTTCGGCGGTAACTGCTGGTGCGGCGGAACTGTTCGCCTACGGTACAGCGGTTAAGACCGAGTAATCGGGGGTTTTTCGATGGCAGTGGGAGAAGGTACCTGGCTGGTAATGGGGCTCCTCATAGGCCTCCCCTTCTTACTTCTAGCTCTAATCGGAATATTGTGGTCGGTAGCCTATCCACTGATGCTCATTTGGGCTGTCCTATTCAGCGGCAAGAAACTGGATCGGCAGATTGCTGACACTGTGCAGAGAGAGGGGCAGACGCTCGCTACTCGGGGAAGAGACCCCCTGACAACCATAGATGGCGGCTATCGCACGGACATCACATCGTGCGGCATCGTCTGGGCGGGTGTGGTCTACGGGCCCAGTCACTGGTTCCTATTGCGAGGGTGGCTGAACAACCTGATCGGCGGCCCGATAGACATCTTCCAGAAGGTGATATCGGCCGGAAGGGCCGAGGCCATGCAGCGGCTGCGCGAGCAGGCCGTTGCACACGGTTTCGACGACGTCATCAACGTCCGCATAGACACTTCCGACATGGCCCCCCAAGGGGCGCAGAGGAGCATCAAGGCGGTCGAGATCTTCGCCTACGGGACCGGCGTCAAGTACGGCTAGGACTCGTCGTAAATCGGCGTCTCGTCGAGGTACATCGCCAGATCGAACAGCCACCACGAGATCAAGTCGAATGACTCCACGAGGTTCTGCACACCGGTTCCATTGTCGGTCACCATCATGTCGACCATGGTATCCAAAGTGTCGCAGGGAGCGTGGTAGCAGTCCGAGCCGCCGGTGAGAGAGCCGAAGTCCATCGATACCACACCGAGCTGGTCGGCTACCCTCTCGTAGTCGCTCCTGCCCCTCTGCGACTCGTGAACCGATATCGAGAGTCTCTTCTGGTCGCTGGAGTCGACGTCCTTCATCGAGGCGTAGCCCTCGGTGTTGTAGATCTCCCTGCCCAGACGCAGAGCCTCGGCGATGTCGTTGTTGTTCGAGCCTACCCACTCGGCCAGCCTGACCATGGGCCACTGCTCGTTGATCTGGTTGTCCGTCTCAGGGATTATGTCGACGACCAGGGTGTAGTATCCGGGCCAGTTGGTTCCAACTGCGTCCGCATTGAGGTAGTTGGACAGAGTTACGCCGGAGGGGATGTTGTCTATCCAGCTGTCAACACCGTCGTAGCCGTTCTCCTCGTTAGACCAGAAGCAAACCGCGAGAGTCCTCCGGTGGTCGAACTGTGCGAGCCCTCGGGCGGCCTCCAGCACTAGGGCGACGCCAGCTCCGTTGTCATGTGCGCCGATGTGGGTGCCGCCTCCGGGACCGCTGCCAATCTCGGCGATGTCGAGGTGCGCGCCGAGGACCAGCCACTCATTGGGGAACATCGTGCCCTCCTTGTAGCCACAGACGTTGACTGCGTACGGCGAGCTAGAGAGCCTGTATCGGTGGACCTGGGCGTCATACCCCATTCCCTGTAGCTCGTTCTGCATGAAAGATGCGGCCCGTTCGTACACCGGGTCGTAAAGCGTGAATGGTCCCCAGCGATCGTTGTATCCAGAGTCCGAATCGGCGAAGAACTCCAGCCACTCGTAGACGCTGAGCCCGTCGATGATGCCGGTGCTGTGCAGAGCGCCTTCCTCCACCGTGTACCCCGACTCGTTCTCCCTCAGCACCGGGTGCTCGAGGTAGGGGTACGCTGAGACATCGAACTCGCTCGAGTTGAACCACTCCTCCCAACTCTGGTTGGTCGCTCGCAGCGGCCAGCTGTCGCGGCCGAGTTCGCCGAGAAGGAAATGGGCTGAGTGCAGGTTCGAAGGGGCCAGCATCTCGATGGTGGTCGTTCCCGCCCCGTCGAAGTCGAGGGTCGTCCCGTTGATGACGTATCCCGATTCGGCATCGATTACGAGGTAGGGCACATGCACGCTCATCGGGCTGGAAGAACTGAACTCGACTGATTGGAAGTGCGCGCCCACTAGCACCTCGGGGGATACGCTGAGGTCCTCGGATTGTATCGAGGATTCTTCCTCGAAGGAGAAGCATCCCGAAAGGGGAGTGGCTAGGATGACGAGGGCGATGCATATCGCTGGGATACGAGGCATCGTCTGCGGATTGGCGCTGGCTGTATATCACTTGAGTCGGACAGGGCAGTTTCAAGACCGAATGTGCCTACGCGACCCTGCCCTGACACGGCCCCTCTGTGGGATGCGGAGTCGGAGGTGAGTGCATGCAGAACCCAATAACGCGCATAGAGCCGAAGATAGCGGCGCGTCTGTCCAAGCAGAAGTACCAGCTCGTCGGTGAGCACGGTGGCGTCAAGGTCTGCCACTGGACCAAGCAGAGCCTGATCAACGACCGCTCGTGCTACAAGGGCACCTTCTACGGCATCGAGAGCCATGGCTGCATGCAGATGGCGCCCAACGTGGACACCTGCAACCTCGCCTGCACATACTGCTGGAGGGAGCCGCACTCGGACACACTGCACAAGATCGACGACGACCCGTACGAGCTGTTCCTAGAGTCGGTCCGCGGCCACCGCCGCCTCATCACTGGATACGGGGGCAACCCGAAGGCCGATCCCGAGAAGTTTCGCGAGGCGCAGAACCCCAAGCACGTCGCCATCTCACTCAACGGCGAGCCCACGCTCTACTCTCGTCTGGGCGAGTTCCTCGACATCTGTCACCAGCACGGAGTCTCCACCTTCCTCGTGACCAACGGCAGTCTGCCCAAGGTTATCGAGAAGCTCGACCCACTTCCCACTCAACTCTACGTGAGTGTGGATGCCCCAAACAAGGAGATCTTCGACCGGCTGTGCAAGCCCAAGTTCGACCAAGCAGCATTCCACAAGCTCGAGCAGACCCTCGAACTGCTGCCCAGCCTCGACACCCGCACAGTGTGCCGCCATACGCTCATCAAGGGCGAATCGCTAGGTCACCACGAGGACTATGCGCGCCTCGACAACATCGCCGACCCGGACTTCATCGAGGCAAAGGGGTACGTGTATGTCGGCAACAGCCGCAACAACCTGACCATCGAGAACATGCCGTATCATCAGGATATTCTCGACTTCTCCAACCGACTAGCTCCACTTGTGGGTCGTGAGGTGCTCTCAGACCGCAGGGAGAGTCGCGTTGCTCTGATTGGCAGGGAGATGGTTCCAATCACCCTACCGGAGAAGGTGCGCGAACTACCCAAGGACCTCGGAATCGCCAAGCCGCAGCAGTATGTGCTGCCTCAGGCCTGAACCATCGGTCTGCTCGAGCCGCAGTCGGGACAACGCTGCTCCTCGCTGTCGCCGTAGACGTGGAAGCAGGCTGGGCAGGTCTCTGCTAAAGTTAGATTCGACTTGCCCTCGACCTGCAGACGCTCCATGTCGACCCGCTCGAGATTAAGGGAGTCACGAGCAATGTCGGGCAGCTCGAATCGCCCCGGTCCGCCGATCTTCGCGAGCACGTCTGGGGGGAGGGTGACCGTCCCGGTATCGTCTATGATGAGTTCCCGGCTGCCAGAGAGGTCGGCGATGTCGACATCGGTGCCGTGCTGGGCGACGAATCGTCCATCTCTGAGTTCGAGCGAGCGTTCGCAGAAAGCAGCGACCTCCCTGTTGTGAGTTACAAGGAAGAACGAAACATCCTCCTCGTTGTGCAGCTTCGCGAAGAGTTCCAGCACCTCTCTGCTCGTAATTGGGTCAAGAGCGCCGGTTGGCTCGTCTGCTAGGATTAGTTTTGGTTCAGTGATTAGGGCTCGTGCTATTGCCACTCTCTGTTGCTCGCCACCGGAGAGTTCCTCGGGCATCCCACGGGATCTTTCTCCCATCCCAAGGCGATCCAGAAGTGCCTGCGCCTTGGCTCTGGCATCTCCCGGCAAGACTCCTTGGTGACGAAGGGGCTGGGCGACGTTGTCTAAAGCGTTCATATGTGGCAGAAGATTCGAGTCCTGAAAGATGAAAGAGACTGTTTTCTGGCGCAGTTTCACGAGTTCCGTCCCAGTCAGCCTAGTCATCCTGCTACCTGCCAATTCCACCCCTCCGGCCGAGGGTTTCATCAAACCGCCAAGGCACTTCAGCAGAGTCGACTTGCCCGAACCGGACGGACCGATGATTGCCACGGCCTCCCCCTCGTAAACAGTCACGTGCAGACCGCGAAGAGCGACGACGTTGCCGTCCTCCGCCTTCGACTCGTAGACATGATAGAGTCCGTCGGCCTTGAGAATCTCCTTGTGTCCGTTCTGCATGCTACTCCCCCTTCAAGACCACAGCCAAATCCGCCTGCAGTGCCCTGCGAGTGGTGTAGAGCAGTGCCACCATCACAGCAATCAGCACGGACGCGTTGACCAATGCGAGGTCTAGCCAAGGCCAGACGAGTTCCCTGCTTATCGGCGCGCTCTGGCCGAGGAACAACTGGAATATGAATCCAAAAATGCCGAAGAAGCCGTTGAAAGACTCAGCGATGGCTAGACCGAGTATGACCCCCAGTCCCATGCTCACAAGCAGGATAGCGAGAATCTCAAAGAGGACTAGGCGAATGACCTGATTGGGACTAGCCCCTATCGCCTGCAGTATGGCCAGCTCGCGCTTGCGCTGGGTCAGCACCAGCGAGAGGAATACGAAGGCGGAGGCCACCGAGGCCAGCGATGCCACAACGAATTGCAGGCTGAGCAGTCCCGGGGTACCGAAGATCAGTCCACCGTTGCGCTCGTTGTCCCTGTGAGCCGTCGACCAGTCCGAGGCCGCCGTGACACCGTTTCCGTTGCCTATCTCGACACTGACGGTTCTGAGCGCGTCTGCGCAGTCCTCGTCGCTCTGGTCGCACAGCTCGAAGAACCAGCGTGTGGATGCGTAGGAGTCTGCAGTGGCGTTGCCAACGAGTTCTCGGTAGGTCGATTCGCCAATCACTATGGCCTGTTCTGCCTCAGAAGAGGACAGGCCTGGAACCCAACTGTGCCTCCCCTGGTATGTTACTGTGGATTCGGTAACGGTGGTCGTCACGACCAACTCGAAGTCCGGGCCCAGTTGAAAGTCGTACTCCGTGTACTCGAAGGTCTGCTCTGAACCGGTTTCGAGGTCATCCAGTACGTCACTGGCTGCCTCACCTGCAGTGAATCCGCCGCCTGACCAGCCAGAAACTATCGCGTCGATGTCATCCCCAGGAATCGCCTGCGTGTCCCATATCAGCGTGTCCTCGTGTCCGTCAAACAGTACCCATGTTCGAAGCAGTGCGGACTTTCCTTCAGGGTTTGCGAAGAGGTCGGCCACCGATGTCATCGAATCGATGTCGATGATGTCGCTGCCGCCAGCCCGTTGGATGGCGAGCATTACCTCGTCTCTGGCCTGCTGCTCGGTGACAGGCGAGTCGAACTGGACTTGTATGTCTGCACCCGTTTGGGCTGAGGTCGTACGTTCGTCTACGATTGTGCCGGTGTACCCCTGAACGGCAGCTAGAGTGACGATTGATAGAGTGAGCAGCATGATGACTGCGAGGCGATTCACTGACTCGCTAGAGCCCGAACCGCGCAGTCCGCGCCGGATGTCTGAAATCGCTGGTGACCATGACAGTAGCGCGGTCAGGATGTTTGGTCCAGCGGCGCCTATCCTGCCAAGCACGAGAGCTCCTCCAATCCACAGGCAAAACGGCCCAAGCAGCAGCAGCAGCGCGTTCAAGATGAAGTTGGACACCAGACCATCGGTTCCAACTGACCCCCAACCGCCGTTGCTCTGAATCCAACTCTCAAGATATGAGAGCAGCCCGACGGCGAACACAATCATGTGGAGCCAGGTTTTGGGCTCTCGCTTCTCGGCGACCCTTCTGACACCCTCGTCGATCTCTATCCTGAGGAACTCCCTAGTTCGTGCCCTTCCGAACAGAAGGGCTATCCCCACGGTCAGGGCGATTATGAAAAGAGTAGAGCCCAGGCTCAACGAGGGGTTGATTTCGATTCCCCCGGATCTGAAAGACATGAATCCGACCGCATCGAGAACCAAGGGGACCGAGAGCACGGCTAGCGTGTATCCTGCGAACCACGCGAACAGGCTGATTACCGCGAGTTCGAGCAGAATCATGCTCGATAGTGTGCCCTCTGTGCCACCGATAACGCGGTGAATCGAGACCTCCCTCTTGCGCTGCTCTAACGACAGAACCAGCCCGTAGATAAGCACCGAGAAGGATAGTATCACAATGGGTATCATCAGGATGTAGTCGAAGACCTGGATGATTCCGAGGAAGATATTGAGGAACGTGATAGTGCCTGATATGAGATCGTTGTACTCTACGAGAATACCGGCGCTGGTGTAGTTGCCGGCTTCGACATCTTCCTTCAGAGCATCAAGCCACTCAGTCGCGTCTGCAGTGGATGTCGTGGGCAACTGGTTCCTGTCTACTGACAGTCCTAGGTATCCGTGGTCGTTGTCCATCAGGATTGTTCTCTGAAAATCGCTGAGCACAGCGTCCGATACCATCACCGGATTGAACAGGAGAGTGGGATTGCCCGCTCCTCCCTCTTGGTATACGGCTGCCACCGTCAGGTTGTGGACAGTCAGGTTCACTCTGCAGTACATGTATCCCGACTGGGCGTTGAAGTCCTCCTCGCCCTGGCAGTCCTCGAATCCGTCGGCGATGTTCTGGTAGCCTAGGTAGCCAGTCACGTAAGTGAAAGTGAGGGATGAGATTGTGTCATTTACCGCAACTCCGGCGCTGCTCGCTACCTCTGAGGGCAGCACAATCGACCGGTTTGCCGCCGCATCAGCGGCGCTGGCAGGCCAACTGCCGTAGATGATGCGTGAGTCCTGGCCTCGCGTCGAGTGCCGTTCGCCGAGCTCACCGTCCCATATGCCTTCGCCGTAGAACCGGATTGTCCTGTCGCCATTGATCGGTGGTCCTGATTCCAAAGCCTCCGGATAGTCCCAACTGACATTGGACCAGTCGCCCGTCGGACCTTCGACGGCGATGACGTTGAGGGGCTGGGGCCTGAGGAAGTCCTCATCGAAGAAGCCGTCCACTCTGACGCCTTGACGACCGTAGACCAGACCGCAGTCGGAGAACTCCTCCATTGCGGTGAACTCGTCACACATCGATTCCCACAGCGAAGAGTCGTTGGTGCGGCCGTCGGCGTCCCCGTCAGGGTCCTCCGCGAAGTCGACCTTTGCATCGAATATTTCCTCCTGAAGTGAGTACTGCAAGAAGGCTTGCGAGAGCCCGACACCATATGCCAGCACCGTCGAGATAACCAGAGATGCGAGGAAGACCCCGGCGAATACCGCGAGAACCCTCTCGCGGCCCCTCCAGGAACTTTTTGCAGCCATCACCATATTGTCGGGCAGGGAGAGCAATCGTACCCTCAAGGGGAATCTCAACTCTCTTCGGCTCATTGACCCACCCCCGCGTCTGCGCCCCACGCCGAGCGAATGTCCGAAGCAGCAGTTATCCCGTCCTTGAGCAGCAGCATCCGGTCAGCCATCGAGGCTAGCGTGGGATCATGGGTGACCATCAGGACTGACGTTCCGTCCTCTTTGCATAGTTGCTTGAACAGGTCGATGATTTCCTGGCCGCTCTTCACGTCGAGGTTTCCTGTAGGCTCGTCGGCCAGAAGTAGAGGACGCGAACCTGCAATTGCCCTGGCTATAGCGACTCTCTGCCTCTGTCCGCCGGAGAGCTGGTCCGGGATGAATTCCATTCGGTCTGCGAGACCGACCCTATCCAAGGCCTCGCGAGCCTGCTCCTCGGCCTGAGGAGTGGGGACTCCTGAGAGCTCTAGCGCGAAGATAACATTGTCTAACGCGGAAAGCCTGTCGATAAGGTGGTAGTCCTGGAAGATCCAGCCGACGCCTCGCCTGCGAACATTGACTACGCGGCTCGGCGGCTTCGTGCCGTAACTGAACTCACCGAGAGAAATCGAGCCCGAGTCCGCCTCGAGCAACCCGCCGATTATGTTGAGCAGGGTCGACTTGCCACAACCCGACGGGCCCATCATGGCCACGAGTTCTCCGGGCTGGATTTCGAGGTCTATCCCCTTGAGGACCTCTAGCCTTCGGCGGCCGGAATCGAAACCCTTGCGCAAGTCTGAGACTTGAAGCACATATCTGCCAGTTGCAAACGCCGTTTAAGCGATTTTGTATTGAGGTGCGGAACTGTTCAACGGCACGTTGTTTCATATGCTCTCGACAGAGCCTCGCCCTGCGCTTCTGGGCTCAATGAATCTCTCACGTAATCGATAAGAGAGTCATCTGGGTTTCGGGGGACTCCGCCTGCTCGCTTCCAAGCCGCGTGCACCTTCACAACCTCGTCCACCCATGCCATGACATCGGTCGCTGGCAGAAGGCACCGCTCCGGTATTACCTCGTTGTGCGCGGGAAGATTGGCTGCGATGACAGGGCATCCGGCGGCCATAGCCTCTGCCGGAGGGTAGCCGAATCCCTCGGAGATGCTCGGGAACAGCAGGGCCTCTGCATGTTGCAAGGCAGTTACGAGTTGTTCGTCAGACAACTCCACCTCGCTGCCGATGTGCAGCATGTGAATGTCCTGCGCCACCTCCTCGGGCAGGCTGGTGATGACGTCGCGCACGAAGTCGAGTCGCTTGCGCGGCTCGTCGCTCCCGACGGTAATCAGCAGGCACTTCGAGTCGTCGTCGTGCTCGGTGAGCAAGTCGCGTGAGCGCGGGTTCCCCTCCGGGTCCCAGTAGTCGAGGTCGATCTGGTGGCGAACGAGCGCAGTGGGCTTTCCAGGGAACATGTGCTCGACGTCCCTCTTCGTCATCTCCGAGATGCATATCAGGAGGTCTGCCCGCTCTAGCCCGGCCTTGAGGCGCTTGAGGTCGCGACGGCGGAACAGGCCTGGCCTCTGATTGCCCACAGGGACCCTGATGTCGCCGGCCTTGATCTCGCGAGGTCTGAGGTGGAAGAGATCGTGGACGGTGACCACCACGGGCACCTCGCAATCCTCGGGAACTAGGTGGGCCTGCTCCTGGTCGGTGATGTGCAGGAGGTCGGCTTCAGAGCCTTCCATGGCGGCGGAGACGAAATCTGGGTGCTTGCGCCATCTGGTCAGCAGCCTGCTGGGTGCGAAATGCAGGATGCTGTGCTCAAGAGTAGTGACCTTCGACCAGCCGGGCACAAGTGCACTCTGGAGCAGTGACTCGATTGCGTGGTGTGCGCGCCCCAAGCCCGTGCTCGATGGAAGGGCGGCTCCACGAGCCAGCACAACCCGCTTGACCATGTGGCCACCAAGGCGTATCGGACTTAAACGAGGGCGGGTGATGGGTCAGATATGACGAGTAATGGCGAGCGGGGTCGTGCGGCGACAGGACTCGTCGTGGCGAAGGGTAGTTTCGCGGCGATGGGAGGTGCTGAGCGCGACTTGATGCGCAACCTGCCCGCGCTCGCTCGGAGATTCGCAGTGAGCGTCGCCACGCTCCATCCGGTACCCGAACTGGAGGCTCTTTGCTCGGAGCTCGGAATTAGTCTCATCAGCCCCGAGAAACCGTGGGAACCACCCACCGGTGCACTCTCCGCCGTTCTCGACACGGGGATGGACAGCGCCTCGCGAGCCTGGGCGAGATGCTCTGGTTTGCACGATGCAATCTCTGACTCTGACGTCGTCCATCTCGTCAGCGGCGACGGCAGCCTAGCTCTGCTGGAGCACGTGCCCGAGTCGATGGCTGTACACCTCCACCTGCTCGAACCGCATCGGGGGCTGCACGAGGACGTGCTGCACCGCAAGGTCGACGGCTCGCCGAAGCGGAACCTCGGTCTGACCAGCGCGCTACTGTCGAGGGCGAGGCGCCGTGACATCGAGTTCATTCGTGGACTCACCGACAGGCCGCGCTCTGCAATCAGCGGAAACTCGAGTTACACTGCAGGACGCATCGGCGAGGTCTACGGCGTCGAGGCCGGTGTCCTTCTCCCCAGTGTAGTCGCTGACGAGTTCCCCTCCGAGGCTGGCTCGGACGAGCCAGTTGCAGTGGGC
>Ga0208747_1000645_pt1 | contig 10585 bp, 10 predicted proteins | sample Knorr_S7_td_AAIW_FD_185597 | JGI IMG/M metagenome (GOLD analysis project Ga0208747, IMG submission 185597) | Marine microbial communities from Southern Atlantic Ocean transect - Knorr_S7_td_AAIW_ad_750m_LV_A (SPAdes) (version 2) | ecosystem: Environmental > Aquatic > Marine > Oceanic | place...
TAACGTTATCCTCGACCCCGTTCTCTAGCTAGCGTTACACGGCGGCGGCTTGGGCTTTCTCTTTTTCCTTGAAGTAGGGAATCACGTACTTGCCGAAGAGACGGATCGTGTTCATCACTTCTTCGTTGGCGGCGGGTCCGATGGCACATAGCAGGAATACCTGCTCCACGCCCATGGCCTCGTAGCTCTCGTAGAACTTGATACAGTCGTCTGGAGTACCCACGCAAAAATTCGTTCCCCTCTTAACAACGTCGGCTGGCGTCGGGTCACCTGGGTGCGGCCCGGCGGCCAAGTTCTGGTCGCGTTCGTAGTAGCCTTGGTAGTCCGGCGGCACCGTAGCTGGGTCCACCCCTCCCCAAACAAGTTGGGCGCGTTTCCTCTGTTGGTCCAGATACCAGGCCACCAATTCGGTGCCTCGCTCTTCCACCACCTTGCTGTCTTCGTGGCAATAACCGGCGGTCATCAGGGCGGTCTGGTGATTGATGTTGGCGCCGTCAGCATGGGAGGCTTCGATAGTCTTGTTGTATAGTTCAAGAACCTCGGCTACCTTTTCCGGTCCGCCTTCACTACCCACCAGCGCGCCGAGTCCCATCTCACCGGTCAACCGGGTGGTTTCCTCGCTGCCGCAGGCCGACCACAGGGGCGGATGGGGTTTTTGAATCGGTTTGGGCAGCACTTGCCTAGGGGGAATCTGGAAGTACTGTCCCTCGTGGGAAACGATCTCTTCAGTCCAGATCTTGGGCAATACCTGGGCGTACTCTTCCCACATGCCCCGGGTGTCCTTGAGCCCGGACCCATAAGGAGTCAACTGGTATGGATAGCCGGTGCGCCCAATGCCAACATCGACTCGGCCCCTGCTCAAGATGTCGAGGGTCGCCATGCGGGAAGCGGTATGCAGCGGGTGGTGGATGGGAGCTAGGACCACGCCGACGCCCATTCGGATGCGGCTGGTCCGCTGGCTGATCGCAGCTAGGGTTAAGTCCGGGGCGCTGTTGTGGGACCACTCGGGACGGAAATGGTGCTCCGAGAACCACACACTATCATAGCCAACTTCCTCGGCGTAGACGATCTGGTCCAAGGCCTCCCAGATGCGCCTGGCTTCGCTTTCCTCATCCCAGGGTTTCGGGACTTGTATCTGATAGAAAAGACCGAACTTCATAACATTCCTCCGTCGTTTGTCTCGGTCATTATATGGCTTGCGCAAGCGCCGTCAACGCCCAGGCTAGGAGTGATTAAAGAAGATTGACGTTCCGCCGCGCCATGGGTATATTCAAGCTCACTCCGGGGTTCCCGGTGGCTGGATATTTAGGAGGCAACGATGGCCCTGACCCAAGAGCAGATAGCGGCTTCACCCAAGGCCTTAGAAGGCGTTCGGGTTGTGGATTTCACCTGGGTAAGGGCAGGTCCCTGGGCCACCCGTTGGCTGGGCGCTTTGGGAGCCGAAGTGATAAAAGTGGAATGGCCGCTGAACGAGCGAGGCCGGACCACCGGCGCGCCTCCTCCCGGCATCAAGTCCACCCTGAACACTGCGTCCAACTTCAATGACACTAACGCCAACAAGAAGGGCATCACCGTCAACCTGCGCTCGGAGAGGGGTCTGGGCCTCATCAAGCAACTCATCTCGAAATCGGACATAGTAGTGGAGAACTTCAGTGCCAGAGCACTGAAGAGTTGGGGTCTGGGTTACGAAGAGATGTGCAAGCTCAAGCCGGACATAGTCTACGTATCCCAGTCGGGATTCGGCCACACCGGGCGGCACAGCAACTACCTCACCATGGGACCCATCGCCCAAGCTTTCTGCGGTCTGACTTTCCTCTCAGGCCTACCCGGCGAGGCTCCGGCTGGCTGGGGTTGGTCCTACCTCGACGACACGGGCGGAATGTACATCGCCTTTTCCACCATGACTTCTCTCTACCGCCGCAATATGACCGGCCAAGGGCAGCACGTGGACCTGTCCCAGATGATTATGGGCGCCACCTTGAACGGATCCGCCATGCTGGACGCGTCGGTCAACGGCCGTCCGTCCCAAAGAGAGGGGTTCCCTCCGGGTAACCGCGCCCATTGGCCCGGAACACCCATGCTCAACAACTACCGGGGACCAACGACCGCTCCCCACAACGCCTACCGCACCAACGGAGGCGGATACAACGACTGGTGCGCCATCACCTGCTTCTCCGAAGATGAATGGCGGCGCTTGGTGGGCGTGATGGGCTCTCCCCAATGGGCAACTGCGCCCAAGTTCGACACCCTCGTCAGCCGGCTCCAGAATCAAGAGGAACTGGACCAAGGCATCCAAGCGTGGACGCTGACTCTTGAGAAATACGATCTGATGGAGAAGTGCCAGGCGGCGGGTGTTCCTGCGATGCCGGTGCAAAGCACCGAGAACCGGGTGGAGCACGACCCTCAGCTTCGCCACCGGGAAATATTTCAAGAGATGGAGCATCCGGAACTTGGATTACGCAAGTTTCAGAACGCTCCCTTCAAGCTGTCCGAAACCCCGGCACTCATGATGCAACCGTCTCCCCTCATCGGCCAGCACAACCAGGAAGTCTTTGAAGGTATCTTGGGACTTAGCCATGAAGATTTCTCGTCCGGGTATGAAGACGGCACATTCTGGCCCAAGACCATGGACCGTTACTCATACATGGATGAAATGATTGCCTCCAGTCTCGCTAAGCCTGCCGCCACGCCTCAAAGCAACGTTCCGGTTGCACGGCAAAAAGAATCCTCCGATTCGGACCCTCAACCCGGCCCCTTGTCCGGGGTTAGAGTACTGGAGTTAGCCGACGAGAAGGGACAGTGGTGCGGCAAGCTGATGGCCGATCTGGGGGCCGAGGTCATCAAGATTGAGCCGTCGGGCGGTGAAGCCTCACGCACAGTGGGGCCGTTCCTAGACGACATTCCCCACCGGGAGCGCAGCCTTTCCTTCTGGCACTACAACACGTCGAAACGGGGTATCACCCTCAACCTGGAATCTGACGATGGCCGGGGTCTTTTCCGGAAACTGGCAGCCACGACCGACGTCATTCTGGAGACGTTCGCCCCCGGCTACCTATCCTCGCTGGACCTGGGATACGAGAAGCTCGCCGAATCCAACTCCCGGCTCATCATGTGCTCGCTGACCCCCTTCGGCCAGAACGGGCCGTGGCGAGATTACCTTAGCTCCGACCTGCTACACATGGCGGCGGGCGGGCAGATGGGCTGTTGCGGCTACGACAGCGATCAGGTTGCCGGAGACATCCCCATCGCTCCGGGCGGCGGCAACGCCTGGCACACCGGCAGCCACTACGCCTACATGGCGATAGTCGCGGCCTTACTGCGCCGCACCAGTTCCGGGCGGGGCCAGTACATCGACGCATCGGTACACGACGCCTGTGCCCTCACTACCGAGATGCACGTCAATACCTACATCTATCGGAGAGAAGTGGTCCAACGCCTAACCGGCCGCCACGCCGCTGTGTCCCCCTCCGTCCAGAGCCAATTCCGCTGCAAAGACGGCAAGTACGTCAACGCCGGCGCCTCTCGGGTTACTTTCCGCCTATTCCCGGTACTAACTGAGTGGATGGATAGCCATGGACTGGCTGGAGACCTCTTGGACGAGCGATACAAAGACCCAAAGGTTTTCGCCGAAAGCTCCGCCCACATCAACGAATTGGTCACTAAATTCGTGGGGAGTCTGACCAGAGATGAGATTGCCCATGGGGGACAGGATCGTGGGTTCAACTGGGGCGCGGTCCGGACACCCGATGAGTTGGTGGACGAGGGCCACCTCAACGATCGCGGTTTTTGGGTGGACGTAGAGCATCCAGAGTTGGGCCGAAGCTTCAAATACCCAGGCGCCGCCGGCATCTACAACGGCTCACCCTGGCGAATTACAAACCGGGCCCCGCTGATAGGGGAGCACAACGAGGAGATTTACTGCCGGGAATTGGGGCTGCAACGGGCAGAGTTGGCTTACCTGGCGGAAGCGGGTGTGGTGTAGGCTGCCAATTATTGCCGGCGGCTGAGAACAAGACTGCATGAGCCAAATAGACCGCGCGTTGATGCGCGGCTCCCTTTTGGGCAAAGCTCCCCATGGCAGGCTAGATTTGGTAGTCGTCGAACGGATAAGGAAACGTTATCCCGAATCGATCTCGAAGCAGCCGCATGTCCCGCCGGTCGGTCTCATCGGGTTCGTACGCCGTCTCCCCAGGTTGATCAATAGCCCGCATCGCCTGTTCTTCCGGCGTCAGGCATCTTATCTTTCGACCGTCGATGAATCCAGTGCCTAGCAAACCCGGTGCGGAAAACACCCATTCGCCGCCGCTATTACTCTCCTGAACCGCAGCACCATCGCTTCTAAAACGGACGGGGTGGAAGTCGATGCGCCGGTCCCCAGCATCGCTGACTACAAGGACTTGGGTAACTCGGGTGTCATCATGGCGAAGCCTAATTCACGAGTTACCCGTATCAATGCCTTAACGTCATCTGCACGAATGATTACATCCAAGTCATCATGGGCGCGTGTCTGCTCCCCTAGTAGGGCGTCGATTCCCCAACCGCCGTGAACCCACACGTCCACACTAGCCGATCCCAGCGCGTTGATGACCTCAATAACATCCGGTGCGTGCATCATATTAGAAATTTTAGCGGATGGCCTGGCGAACCTAAAAATTAGAAAAGCGCCAAGGGGTTTACCGGCGACCCGGTGGCGTTCTTGAAACGTAGGGGAGCGACGTTGAACATGAACTCCCAACGGTGCAAGCGCTCGCACACCTGGACCAGTTCTTCGCAGTTGGCAGCGTCTATCAGCCACAATCCCATGCCGACGATGCCCACCTTATGCACGGGCAGGCCGAGCTTGGGATAGCCACTCGGATCAACATCTTGGGAGGCGTCGCCGCTAACTATCGAAACGCCTCTCTCCTTTAACCAAGGCAGTGTCTCAGCGTGCAGGCCCGGACGCCCCGCGACCGGCGGACCTTCCTCCAACCGGCGCTTGTACCAGCCCAAGCGCAGCATCAGCGCGTCGCCCTCCTCTACCCGAACGCCCGCAGCCTTTTCGGCTGCTTCCAGATCTTCAACGAACACGGGCTCTCCAGCGTCCAGCCATTTCTTACCCTTAACCTTGGCGATGTCCAGCAGTATGCCCCTGGTAACGACACCGTTCTGGGCAGCGTCGATGTTTAGGCTGGTAGCTTTGGTGTCTGACCCAACTTCCGAGGCGGGACGACCGTTGTACATTTTTCCGTTCCATGTCTGATGACACAGAGCGTCCAGGTGGGTGATGGTCAGACCGTGGAAAGAGAACCCGATGAAGTCGGCGGTGCCGCCCGACCCTTCCGCCGGGGCCGAGTCCCCAGCACGAACCATGTAATGCAGCGGCGGGATGCTCGTAACGTCGGCAGCGAGTTCCGGCACGATGAGCCGCGAGCAGGTAACGCTGATACCTTCCTTGACCAGTCCGGCGGCTTGAGCCCGCTTTGCATCGGTTATTAGGTTCAGTGTTCCCATTTGGTCGTCGGCGCCCCAACGGCCCCAGTTACTGAGGGAGTCCATCCAGCCGATGACTTGTTCTTCCGAAGGTATCTGACGGGTGGTCATGTTGCCCTCCTGATGTTTCCTGGTATCAGGGCAAATTTTGCACCGTCCCACGTGGCATGTCCAGTGGTTGAAGGCAAACAGAAAGGCCAGGCCCGAAGAAGACACGGGGTCTGGCCTAGCCATTACCCTTGCCCGGTCCTCAGCCGCCTTTGAACAGGGGCATCACTTTTCCGGTAAGAAGCTTCAGAGAAGTATCGGTTTTCTCCCGTGACATAAGGCCCCGGTTGGTAAGCATCAAATTCCGAACGCCTGCGTCCCGCATCAGAGCAACCTGCTCGGCCACTCTCTTGGGACTTCCGATCAGGTTCTGCGGGGCGTCCGGGTCCGGTGATCCTTGATAGCCCGCACGGTCCCTAGGTGGCCTCTGACGAGTCATCGGCAGGTCTTTGGGATTCCATCGTTCACGCACCGTCTCCATGTGGGTGTAGGCCCTGTAGTGGGCTGGCAGGAACTCATCCAGCGCTTGGTCGTCGGTCTCGGCGACATGCATCTCACGCCACACCCATATCTGGTCCAGTGCCCTCTCCACAGCCTCTTCTCCGAACCCTGCCGAAGCCATGGTATCCCGGTATAATCTGATGTTTTCTCCGGTACGATTGATCGAGCCTCCTCTCAGTAAAACAGGCCGACCAATCTTCGCCATCTCAATTATGGACTCATCTCCGGTGCACGCCCTGGCGAGGGGAGGGTGAGGCTTCTGGTAAGGCCTGGGCCGAACCGATGGGAAGGAAACTTGCCAATACTTGCCCTTGAAGTCCACATTGTCCTCGGTCCAAGCCTTGACCAGTAGGTCCTCAGCCTCTTCCATCTGCTCTACGCCTAAGCCCGGAGTGGTCCCAAACCCCACGTATTCGTAGGCGTTGTAGTTGGAGCCCTTGGCGGTGCCGACTACCAAGCGTCCTTGACACAGGTTATCCAGTAGCGCCGTCTGGATTGCCACCCTGACCGGGTTGTGCAGTGGCAGTTCGATTATTCCGAAGCCGAGCAGCACCCTGCTGGTTTTAACCGCGACCGCGCTGGCGAAGACCAGAGGGTCCCCGTACACGCACTCGCCAGTGAAGTAGTGCTCGGCGAACCAGATAGCGTCCATGCCCAACTCCTCGATGAGCTGAGCCTCGTGCAGGCAGTCCTGAATCGCCTGCTCATCCTGAGTATCGTCGAATTTCATCGGGAAAAAGAAATGACCGAATCGCATCGTTCCTCCACTTAGATCCCAAGGTCCTACGTTCCTGACGTGGGCCCTTCGGGCACGCATTGTACCACCGGATTGATTCCATCTGACATGATTCTCCATGCCTATCATAACCATGGCGGCTATTGGGGTGGCAGTAGCTGAACGTCTTTGTCACGAAGCGGATTCCGCGCCAATATAAGAACACGCCCAACGATCCAAGCAGGAAAGCCAGAGGGAAAGATGGAACGGAGTGGTAGAAGTTATTGAGCGCGCCCTCGGCAATCCCGGCGAAAAACTCCATGGGCGCCCCGAAAGCGAGGGCAAGTCCAAGCCACCACCTGAAAGAATCTTGGGTGCGCTGGAAGATAACACGGCAGATGCTCAAACACTAAACCAGGAAAATCCCTGCAGTTATGCCACCATCATAGAGCGCGATACTACCCCGAGGATCGGGGATAGTGTGACGTCGAACCAGCCGGAGAGATACCATTCCCCATCGTCGACAGATCCACCGAACGGGACTATGAACCCCCAGTGAAAGAACTCGTGGAGATAGAGAGTTCCTTGGGTGATTCCAAACCCGGCGGCAACCGCCAATTAGCCTTGAAGAATTCCCATAGGGCCTAGTATAAATCAGTCAGAAGACATCCGAAAAAAGCACGGAAGCGATGGACCACAAAATGGCCCTTCAGGGTTCCCATGGAGCCCCGCATGACAAGCCTATATCTCAGCTAACAGGTATTGGAACCGTCTATCCGGGCGAGCAAGAACGCTTCTACATCGTCCGACTTGAACCTGCGGTCGCCTCTAAATCCGATGCGGTAGCAGTCAAGAAGCCCCGAGTCCGCCCAACGGCGAACCGAGTGCTGGTGGGCATTCAGCAGTTGGGCTACCTGCGTCACCGTCAACAGATTGCCGTTAACACTCGGGTCGTCATGAGTTGCGTCGTTGATCGTGGGTAAAAACCCTACCATGCATCTCCCCTCCAGCGGCCGGTTTCGGACCGGACCGCCTCAACCCGAACCTTATCAACGCCGATAGGGACGGACAATCGGAACATCCCGCGAAGCGCTACATGAAAACCTTCAAATTTAGTCAGGTATTATGAAGTTATGTTGGTTGACCTCTGTTCCGCGAAACGCCAGATCCATACGCTATTTCGAGATTCCGGGGTTCATACGACGCCCGCATTCTGATAACGTAAACGCCGGAGATATTCACTAGACTGTGATGAAGATTAAAACCGCGTCAAACCTGGTAGTTCCCCAGTACTGTTAGAAACGCTGAAATGCAAAGGAGCCTGAACATGGCATTTTCTTGGGAGACAATTCAAGTAGACAACTCCGATATGCCGGTTTACATGACAGTACCGGAGGGGAGCGGCCCTTTCCCGGCAGTTGTGGTGATTCAGGCCGCCGACGGGGTGGACAAGTTCATCCAGACCATAGCAGATAGGTTGGCTGACCAAGGTTACGCCGCCGTGGCTCCATCCCTGTATCACCGCACCACCGAAGCTATCGAGAAATCCAAGGGGAAGACCCGGCGTCAGTTGCTGGACGACCCGGAGATAGTCGCCGACATAAACGCCACCGTCGCATTCATGCAACAACACCCGTCGGTCAACGGCGAGCGCATCGGAATCACCGGTTTTTGCATGGGAGGGCGAGTGGTCTGGCTGGCCGCGGCAACCAATCCCCATTTCAAGGCCGTGGTGCCCTACTACGGCGGGTTCATGATGGACTGTTGGGGCGAGGGCACGCAAAGTCCCTTAGAATTGAGCAACGGGATAAATTGCCCCATGCTTTACCACTTCGGCGAGATTGACCGCAACCCAACCCTGGAAGACATGGCCAGGTTCGATGAGGAATTGACCCGGCTCGGCAAGCCTCATGAATTTCACGTCTACCCGTACGCCGACCATCGCTTCGCCGACTTCACCTTCACCAACTACCAGGAAGCAGCTGACGAGCTCGCATGGAGCCGCACCCTGGAGTTCTTCGCCCAACACCTGAAGGGGTAATCCGAGGTTAGGCCCAAGTACAGCGCTTGTATAAACGGAGGCCGGCCATGCCATACTTGCTTTATGAAAGACACCCAGCGGGTCACTACGCCACCTTCACCATGAACCGGCCGGACCGCCTCAACGCTCAAGGTACTGTGATGAGGCAAGAATTGGAGTCCGTCCTCGCCGAATTCACCAACGACCCGGAGATGAGGGTGGGTATCGTGACGGGAGCCGGGAAAGCCTTCTCAGCAGGGGCCGACCTGCGGGAGATGTCCGAAAGAAACACCGCCGCCGATGGCTCGGAGAATCAAGCCAGTCAGGCTGAGATTCCGCCGGAAGTACGGATGGAGAGCATGCGCCTCGGGCAGCCCTTCTCCAGGAACCCCAAACCCTTCATCGCAGCCATCAACGGATTGGCCATCGCAGCGGGCATGGAACGTGCCGCCGACTGCGACATCCGCATCGCTTCCACCGACGCTTACTTCGGTCTCTTCGAGGTCAAGCGCGGCATACTGGCTAACTACGCCATGAATAACCTGGCCCTGTTGATGCCCTTCGGAGAAGCGATGTACCTCATGCTAACGGGCGATACTCTGAGTGTCGAAGAAGCACACCGGCTTGGGTTCGTCCATGAGATCCTAGAACCGGAGAAATTGATGCCCAGGGCAGTGGAGATTGCCGAAGCCATCGGCGCCAACGCACCCTTGGCGGTACAAGGGACAAAGTCGGTCGCCCAGTTCCGGCATCGCTTTGGACTGGAGGAATCGCTGCAGCTAAACGCTTGGGTAGCCCAGCGCGTCTTGAGTTCCGACGACGCCAAAGAGGGACCCCTGGCCTTCGCCGAAAAGCGCCCACCTGTTTGGAAAGGCCTCTAGTTAGGGAAATCCGGGGGCGATAACTCTGGACATGGTGGAACCATCAGTAGTCGGCAGGCGGCATCTCATCGTGTTCATACATCAACGGCTCCAGTTGATCTTTCAACTCCAGCAACGACTTTTCGCCAAAGTTCCGGATATGGAGTAGTTCGTCGTCAGACAGGTCAAAGACTTGACCCAAGTTGGTGACGTGTGCCCTGTTCGAAGAGTTCAAAATCCTGGGAGATAGCTTCAACCGTTCGATAGGTTCTTCAGGTTCTTCGAAAAATCCCGGAGCGACGATTCTTGCTAATAGAAGGCGTTTGATACTAGTGCCGTCGGGAATCTTCCAATAGGGGTCATGAACCGTTTCGATGAGGTCTTGAAAACCCTTTGGCGGTATCGCACCTCGCCGGATCAACTCCCGGGCGATTTCCAACTTGCCCACACCCGCCGCAACTTGGAGGAGGCGGGACAGAAGTTCGGTAGTTTCTTGAGAACCGGGCATGCATTAGTGGAGTAGCTCCTCCAGCACCAATGTGTAACCGTGCACTCTCCAGCCTCCAAAGCTTAAGTGCTCGGCGCGGTCAGCCCCATAACCATACGGGTCTTCATCCGGTTTGCCCTTGCCTTTGGCCTCGAATGCGGCGACGCCACCATCGGCCGGTCTGATGCCAAAGAATGCGACGGGAGCGGTAGTGTCCCGGTCACCAGTGACAGGGATACTACCGCCGCCACTGTATGTATGGACCAATCTTTCTACGCATTGAGGTGTTCCATCCGGAAGCTGGAAGGTCGCACCGACAGTGAAGATTTCGGGGTGATAGAACGCGTCATCGTGGGATTGGTAGGTCTTGGCCCGGCCTTTCCGGTGTAGTTTGACCTACCGGCCCATCACGGCATACGCCCGGTAGAGGTACAGGGCAACATCGTGGTCCACCAGACGGGCCCCGGTATCGGCCAACAACT
>Ga0208747_1000650_pt1 | contig 10553 bp, 9 predicted proteins | sample Knorr_S7_td_AAIW_FD_185597 | JGI IMG/M metagenome (GOLD analysis project Ga0208747, IMG submission 185597) | Marine microbial communities from Southern Atlantic Ocean transect - Knorr_S7_td_AAIW_ad_750m_LV_A (SPAdes) (version 2) | ecosystem: Environmental > Aquatic > Marine > Oceanic | place...
GTCTACCACAGACTTCTTTTCGCCCACTATTTTTTGAACTAATCGATTAATACACTGAGTCACCTTAGAGTCTGGGTATAATTCTGAAAATGCTTTTTGTTGCCGAACTGCTTTAGTGACAACCGGATCCAACAAAATATATCCAAGGTACTCAACGGAAACGTCTGGCAAAAATCTATCTGCAACTGCCGCGAGATTCCTAAATATTAGTCGAGCCTCTGATTCCGAACCAACCGAATTTATTATAACGCGAAAATATTTTTGTGCATGTTTCGTATGTAGTGTTTTGATAAGGGCATAAACATCTGTCAGGGAAGTGGGTTCAGTCGTAGCAACTAGTAGAATCTCATGCGCCGCACTACAAAAGTAGGTAACGTTTGTAGATATCCCTGCACCTGTATCGAATATCAAGAAATCGTACCCGCTGCTAACCTGATCTAATTCCTCCATGAGCACTACTTTTTTTTCGTCATCGAGTTGGGTTAGTTCTTGCAATCCGCCTCCAGCTGGGAGCAAGTGGATACCTGCCGGACCCTCGGTGATAATATCCTGAACATTTTTCTCCCCAGACAATACATGCCCTATATGAAACTTTGGATTAAGTCCCAAAAGAATATCTATATTATTCAGGCCCAAGTCTGCATCTACCACAAGAACTTTTTTATCCTGCTTGGAGAGCACGTATGCTAGGTTAGCAACGATATTCGTTTTACCAACGCCACCCTTACCGCTACTGACAGCCAATACCCTTAGGGAAGAAGATTTCATTTTACTTGAAACTATATTTTTTAAGGTCCTTGCTTGGTTTCCTGTAACCACTATATTGCCCCCAATTTATCCCTATTTCAGTTAAAAATCAAACGAATTACCCTATCCTGGACAGCAACTTCAATATCTTCCGGAACCCGTTGACCAGTGGTCAGATATGACAACGGGAGGCGAGTCCGTAAAGAAAAATTAACCATGGAGCCAAAATTCAATCCTTCGTCTATCTTAGTAAATAATACACGGTTGATCCCTAGTGGAGAAAACTGTTTGTAGGACTCCATGAACTGTTTTTCATTAGACACTACACTCAAAACAAGGTGCGTCTCCATTTTACCCAACCCTTCAAACACTTTAGATAATTGAGCCGAATAGTTATGATCCCGATGGCACCGACCCATCGTATCAATCAAAACAACATCCTTGTCGGAATGGCGTTTCATACACTCTTTCAGACCAAGGCGGTCCTGAGCAGTCTCCACAGGAACACCCATAATATCCCCGTAAATTTGAAGTTGTTCTATACCGCCGACACGAAACGTATCTAACGACACAAGTGCAACTTTCTTTTTTTGTCGATAAATCAGGTCAGCAGCAATCTTAGAAATCGTGGTCGTCTTCCCGGCTCCAGTTGGACCGACAAGAACTAATTTTTTAGGTGGGCTGCCGTTAGAAGTTTCAACACCACCTTTACATGCAATCACCCGATTCATGGTTTTTATAAATTTATCCTTTAAAGAAACAGTATTATCATCTTCACCTGAAAAAGTTTTTTTTGAGAAAACTTTGGCGATAATTTTTTCGTTCAACCCATTTTTCGCTAACTGAGAAAACAGATCAAGCTGGTGGTTCTTTATACCTAAAGACTGTGCACGTTCAGTTTGACTAAGAAGTGAAAACATCAATGACTTTATGTCTGGCTCGACCTCAGCATTATTGAAACTGGAAAACTCTAAAGTAGTTTCTGGAGCCATTGCTTTTGCCCCGCTTTCAATATTGCTTGTTGCAGGATCGAGGGCAACCGTGATTTCCACTTTAGATGCCCCTCCTCCATTCCACTTCGAATGATCACGGATAGAGCGTGTTGTTAAAATAAGAGCATCACTTCCCAGCTCTCGTTTTATAGAAGCCAGGGCCTCGCTATAATTACCTGCAATATATTTTTTAATTTGCATTTAGGTCTACCACTTTCAATGTTTTAATTTGCACCGATGGAATAATCTCGCTATGTGACAACACTGCTAAATCGGGTATAAAACGCTCCACAAACTTACGCAAATGGTGCCGAATCCCCGGTGATGCTAGCAATACAGGAGATGTCTCCATTTGAGGGGTTATTGCCTCAACGGCTTCTTGTAATTTAATGAGTAACTTCTCTGCTACCGTCGGCTCCAATGCCAAAAACGAAGCAAGTTCTGTTTTTTGAATAGAGCTTTGGATAAGCTCTTCTACTTCACGATTCAGAGTCACAACAGATAAAGAACCGTCAGTTGATTGGAATTGCTTGGTAATAGGACGAGCCAGGGCCTGACGCACATATTCAGTCAAAATATCCGTATCTTTAGTGGTTGGGCCATAATCGGCCAACTGCTCAAGGATCGTACGTAAATCACGGATAGAAATTTGTTCCTTTAATAGATTTTGTAAAACCTTTTGTACTTTTCCAAGGGACAACACATCGGGAATTAACTCCTCGATCACCTTTGGGTTACTCTCTTTAAACTTATCAATAAGAGACTGCGTTTCCTGCCTACCCAAAAGCTCTGATGCATGTCGTTTAATAGTTTCTTTAATATGAGTAGTAACAACTGTCGAAGAATCCACCACGGTATAACCAGCCATCTGAGCCTTCTGCTTGTCTGAAGTTAAAATCCACACTGCGGGAAGACCAAATGTCGGTTCTTTTGTCTGAATACCATCGATCTCTGTTTCAATTGTTCCTGGATTCATAGCAAGCAAACGACCAGCCATAATTGATCCTCGGGATACTTCCACTCCTTTAATAAGAATTCCATACTCATTAGACTTTAATTGCAGGTTATCGCGGATATGAAGCGGAGGAACAATAAATCCCATCTCTAAAGCAAACTGCCGTCGTACAGATTTAATTCTATCAAGCAATTCTCCATTGCTATCTGCATCAACCAAGGGGATCAGTTCATAACCGACTTCCAATTCCATTATGTCAAGTGGTAAGATCGATTCTACGCGTTCAGGAGTAGGTGCTTTTGCCTCGTCTTCTTTCTTACGATTCTCAATTAGAGCTTTTTTATTCGTATCTTTGAATTTATTAAACCCGATTACTCCTGCAAGAATTGACATCACAAAAAATGGAAAATGTGGCAACCCGGGAATCATTCCAAAAAAGAACAATACTAACGAAGCGATGATAAAAGCATAGGGTTGGTTGACCAACTGACTAATAAGTAGCTCTGGTAGATTTTTATCTGCAACTGCACGGGTTACAACAAGACCCGCTGCGGTAGATACAACCAATGCCGGAAGCTGCGAAACTAACCCGTCGCCAATTGTTAACAGGGTATAAACCTGCGCCGCTTCACCTACCCCCATATCCTGCTGAAATACCCCGATACCAAACCCACCAAGAATATTTATAATTGTAATTAGGATTCCAGCAATAGCGTCACCTCTTACAAAGCGGATGGCACCATCCATTGAGCCATAAAAATCAGCCTCCTGTTCAAGCATTTGCCTCCTATTACGGGCCTCCTTCTCATTAATCAAGCCCGCATTTAGGTCCGCATCAATACTCATCTGTTTTCCTGGAATAGCATCCAAAGTAAAACGCGCGGCCACCTCCGATGTCCTTACCGAACCTTTGGTTATAACAATAAAATTTATCATGACTAGAATGATAAAAATCACAGTTCCCACCACGAAGTTTCCTCCGACGACAAACGATCCGAAAGATTCAATCACCTGGCCTGCTGCGCCAGTTCCTTCGCTACCATGCAAAAGAATGATACGCGTTGATGCCACGTTCAGAGATAATCTTATTAATGTAACAATGAGTAAAAGTGACGGGAATACTGAAAAGTCCAAGGGGCCTCGCATGAAGACGGAAACCAATAATATAATCAACGCAAAAGTAATACTGAAAGAAAGAAGAAGGTCCAACAGAAATGGAGGAATAGGCATCACCATAACTGCTAAAACCATAACCACTCCAAAACCAACCAAATACTCTTGTGGCCTTTTAATCAGTGACTTTAGTAAGGAAGCTTGTTGTTCCATGGGCACACCATTTCACTCAAAATTTTGACGCATGAACTAAAATAGAAAAAGGTTCATAAGTCGTTATAGTAAAAAGAGTTACAATCTAATCAGTGGGTTTACCCTGAAACTAAACCAAGCTAAACACACAATATTAAATAATATTGCAAGGTCTATACCGATTTGAAAGTATTTGATTATTTTAAATTTGAGTCAGTAACTGGATTTATACTACTAGTTTAGGATGAGGCTGTATCTTGGCTACAACGATGTTTTTCCTTTTAATTTAAAAACATAAGCCAAAATTTCAGCCACCGCCTTATACAAACTGGCAGGAATGAGTTGTCCAACATCTACGGTCTTGTATAACGTACGTGCCAGGGGTTTGTCCTCTACCAATGGGACATTGCTTTCCTTCGCAATTTCACGAATCCTAAGCGCTATTTCATTTTGGCCTTTCGCAACCACAACAGGTGCTGCATCAATTTTCGTGTCATATTTAATGGCAATCGAAAAGTGCGTTGGGTTTGTGACAACCACATCCGCTTCCGGTACCGCCGCCATCATTCGGCGGCGCATCATCTCCATTTGGACACTTCGGATTCGTTGTTTGATTTGTGGGTTACCTTCCAAATCCTTACGCTCATCCTTTACTTCCTGTTTTGTCATACGAAGATTTTCCAAATAAGTATATTTTTGGAAGGAAAAGTCTAATGCTGATAAAAAAATCATGACAAGAAGGACCTTGATCATGATCTCAACCATAACCTCTCCCATGAAAACAAGTACTTGCCCTACTCCATAACCCATAAGAACTGGAATCTCGTCCCAATGACTGTTAATGGTCTGATAGGCGATTAAAGCAACTATGGAAATTTTAAATATCGATTTAAATAGTTCCATTAGGGAGTTTTTGGAAAAAATACGCCCGAACCCTTTTAATGGGTTGAGCTTGCTCCATTTGGGCTTTAAAGGATGTAATGAAAACTGCAGACCACCCGTTTGAACAACATTGGCAAGTACACCAGCGACCATAATAATAATTAGTATGGGGCCAATAATAAAAAAAAGATTTTGCATGTTCCAGTTCATGAGACGGAAAAGCTCATGAATATTCAGGTGGATTGTCCCCATCTCCGCTAGGTTAGAATACCAAGTTTTAATAACTGTCTCGGTAGCATGCTTTCCTACAATAGAGAACGCGATAATACTAGCAAGCAAAACAAATGATGAAGATATCTCCCGACTCTGCGCAAAATTACCTTTTTCCTGAGTGTCGGTAATTTTTTTGGACGACGCCTCCTCAGTTTTTTGGTCTTTATTCTCTTCAGCCATTATGAGAGTCGCATAGAGTTATGATTTAAAAGATTGCATGATACCCAAAAATCTTTCGGGAAGTTGTTCGATTTGCCCTTGAACAACGATGCTGAAAAATGACATCGACAAACCAACCATGAGCAAACCCACCCCAATCTGCAATGGAAAACCCACGATAAATACATTCATTTGTGGCACAGTTCTCGCGACTAAACCCAGGCCCACGCTGATAAAAAACAAGATCGCCATAATAGGAGCTGCAATCTTAACTGCAGTTACGAACGTAGCCTTAAAAAGTAGCAATATGATTTCTGGCGTGAATGTAGAAAAATTTATCTGGGATGGATTTATCAAAAAAAAACTTTCAACAATTGCCCCAATAATAATATGGTGTGCATCGAGAGCCAGGAACATAAGAATAGTAATTATATTCTGAAATTGTGCAGTGACCGAAACCTGTGTTTCGGTTTGTGGGTCAAGAACATTAACCACTCCAAATCCCATCTGAAAATCAACAATGGTTCCGGCAATCTGCACGGCCGTAAACAGCAATCTTGCTGAATAAGCTATGGCTAAACCAATTGTAATTTCCGAAAACAAACTAACAGCAAGATCAAACAACCCCTTAGGGTCATGCATTGGCGTAGCGCGCACCATAGGAAACACAGCTATCGAAATAAAAAGAATAAAACCAATCTTGATACGACCTGGAATCTGCGCACTCCCCAGGATAGGAATAAACATAATCATTGCGCCAACACGAAGTAAAACAAATAAAAAATTCTGATATTCAATTGGGCTGAGGTCAAAAATACCCATCACTGAATATACTCAGGAAAGTTGATCAGTATCTTGGACGTAAACCCAAGCATCAGCTCAAGAAGCCACGGAAAGAAAATAATCAACGACAAGAAAACAGCAAGAATCTTTGGAATGAAGGTCAGCGTCAACTCTTGAATCGAAGTAACCGCCTGAAAAATAGATACCAACAACCCCGTAACAAGGCCAAATCCTAACATCGGCGCGGACAACAACAAGGTCGTCTTGATACTGTCCATAGCAAAATCTACAATAAAAGCTTGATCCATATTCCCTCTCTAACTGAAACTTTTCATCAATGAACCAACGGTCAAGTACCAACCATCAACCATCACAAACAACATCAACTTAAAGGGTAAAGAAATAAGAACTGGAGGGAGCATCATCATACCCATTGACAGAAGGATACTGGCAACCACCATATCGAGAATCAAAAATGGAATATAAACAAGAAACCCTATCTGGAATGCCGTCTTCAACTCGCTAATGATAAAAGCTGGAACTACAGTTTGTATGCTGATTTCTTCTGCACTTTCAGGGTTCTTGTCTTCAGACAAGTTAATAAATAATGAAAGATCCTTTTCGCGGGTATGGTTCAACATGAACCTTTTAATAGGTATTTCTGCTAGCTTTAAAGCCTCAAACTGGCCTAGTTCTTCCTCCATGTAAGGTTTTAACGCGCCCTCATTTATTTCACTCCAAACAGGTCCCATGACAAACATAGTCAAGAACAGGGCAAGCCCAATAAGAATTTGAGTAGGAGGCGTTTGTTGAGTCCCCATTGCCTGTCGCAAAAACGAAAGAACAATAATTATTCTTGCGAAAGAAGTCGTCATAATCAAAATCGCGGGTGCAAGGGTCAAAATGGTCAGCAAAACCAGGATTTGCAAGGCACTTGAAACTTTTTCTGGATCATCTGCATTCTCAACACCAAGCGTAATATTCGGAAGTGGAATCGCTTCTGACTCAGAAACAAAACCTGTCACTAAAAATAAACCGAGAACGACGCACCCGCATAAAATAATTTTCTTCAATTTATATGTCACGTAGCCCTCAGCTTTCCCATATTACGTCTTATTTTTTCCGTAACAGCATCAACAGAAGCTTGCTTACCAGACCCAGAACCGGAGAACTGTTTGAGGTATTTAGAAAACATGTGGGCTGCATTGGAAGAAGCCAATGAAGTCTTTCCTGCGGCATTCGTAGGAACACCTTGTTTCCAGTCTGTGCCATGACTATTATCGCCATGCGCGTTTTTAATTTCTTCTATCCGATCTGGTTCACGAATACTTGTCAGTAGTGAAATATTCTGATCAGAAACTCCAAGCACTAAAATTTCTCCAGCCACCTCCACAAGCGCAATATTTTTTTTTGGGGCCAGAAAATTTGTACTCAAAACTTGAACAAGTTTTCCACCACCAAAAGCAGTATTTTTCAAAACATATTTTTTAAACCCAAAAAACAATAGAAATATCAACCCTAAAACCAACGATAGAGTCGTTACCATTCTAAGTCCTGATGAAAGCAAACTTACTGGTTCTGTTTTTTTATCTTCAGGCGGTTGCAAACCAAAGGCTGTTTTTTTTATCAAACTTGAAGATTCACCTGTTTTATTCTTAGCTGTCTTCCATTTCGGCCTCTTATTATACGAAGCGGTTTTTATTTTTTTAGGCGAATCTGACTTCAAAACGTCGGAATCTGAAGAGATTAATTTTTTGGTATCAAAAGGAAGTGGTTGCGATTTAACCTCTCTTTTTTCTTGAATATTATTAACGTTGAACTTGTTTATTTTATTTTTCTGCTTTTTTTCATTAAATTTTTCTGTTGTTCGTGCCAATAGTTGGCCTAGAATATCAGTCTCACCTCGTTTAACTCGTACGACAAGAGAGTCCCCGTCCTTTTCCATATGAAATCGATTTTCATAATCTCCCTCTTCATCTTTTCCCAAAATGAAACGAACACGCATTGTTCTAGAGTTAAATTGAGATACGTATATTTGACTAATCTGAGAATCGCCAGTTTTTAGAAACCGCTTAGCAGGTTGAGAGTATGCCAAAGGGAAATCAACCTGAATTGATTTTTCAAAAAAAAGGGGGTCCCGCAAATGAACTAAAGGCTTTTTAAAATAAAATTTAATCGTCAGTTCATCTTTTGTAAATTGAGTCTCGACATTTTCTAATCGATTCATATTACTCAAGTTGACCTTAGCCTCAAGGCTGAGGGGGCTTAAAAGAGTAAATAGTGAAACAAAAAATATCCAACCCTTTTTCCAATTCATTACCAGGTTCCTTATAAAATTTTAATTTGATAGCAAGTGTCAAATTTCCGACTACAAAACTATTCGAGACGGTAAATTGCAATCCTCATACCGCACAGGATTAATATTTATAAACTAATTAATTAAAAGCTTGTCTTTTTCAAAAATTAGGCACTATTTAATGACACATTATGACGTAGTTCTGATATGACAGTTTTATTTCGCATATGCTCCTGTTGTTTGGCGATACCATCGTTTAATACCCTACTTCCAAGAAGTCTTTTTTTGAAAAGAGCGTATAATTATGAAAGCAAACATTACGAGGAGAGACAACTATGACTAAAATCAATTGTCAAAAGGGTCAACCGATTAACTCCCTTAATCCTTTTCTTATTTTAATACCGTTACTTTTTGTCATTTTAATTTCACGCAGTGAAGTGGGTGCGGCGGACGCCTCGCCTTGCGCTGCGTTGCTTCATCCTCTGGAGAGCAAGGTTGAAGAAATCAAAGGCCAGGGCGGTATTTGGGGGATGTTCGATCAAAACTATAAAGTGCGCAACCACGCTACCGTAACTCTCAAACTGGATTCCAAAATCACTGTCCTGATTGTCCGCTTGAATCACTTGTGTACGACGCAAAATGGGGTGCCTTTAGAGGAGATTGCGCAGATACTTGTCCCCCGACTCAAAGCTGAAGGGGAAAAGGCAGTCATAGAAGACCTTATAAATTTAGGGCACTTTGAGGAGGAGGCGGAAAAACTGATCGCATACGCCAGATTTGCGCAGAGCAACCTCAATCGTAAACTAGAATTTGATCAGATAATTAAAACGATTACGGAATCACAACCCTTTGCCAATCGTCTCGTAGAGTTATCCAAAAAAATCGGTGAAGTAGAGTCTGAAACAATTTTGACCGAATCAAAAGTTCTTATCAGTGATATAGAAAAATTTCTCAGGACCAAGCCGTATCTCTTGCTGGCAGATAAAGAAAACGCTGAGATCCCACATTCGCGCTATATAACAGGTGATTCAGACGCTATGTGAAATGAAAAATGCAAGTTCTAAACTGGCAGGTAAATTATTAAGGAGGAAATGAATAAATACGGAAAATCAAGAAATGAAAGAACGCCCTTTATACAAAAACTACCCGGTAAAAGTATGATTGTGGACAGGAGCGGACTAATTACAGGATTAATTCACCTGAGGTGGGTGAAAAAAACCTGCAATGCGTCAAGTTGCAAGCGATTTCACCCTTTCCATTGGGGTAACGATATCTGTAAGACGCACACCAAACTTTTCGTTCACAACTACAACTTCTCCACGCGCTACAAGTTTATCGTTCACCAGAACTTCAAGTGGTTCTCCAACGAGCTTGGTCAGTTCGACAACCGAGCCTTGTCCCAATTGAAGCAAATCGTTGATCAACATTTTACTACGACCCAATTCAACGGTCACGGATAGAGGGATGTCAAGAATAAGGTCAAGATTAGCTTCTTTGACTTCGTCAGCTTTTCCACCCTCTTCTTGGTTGGTATCCCCCTCTTGTTCCTCGACGGCTGTTTCACCTGCGCCTTCACCTGCACCTTCGTCTTCTACGGGATCCTCTTCTTGGTTTGTATCTTCTGCCATTGGTTTACCCTTCCTTATAAATTTTCGGGTTCTATAACTTCTGTTACTTGGATGGCTTTGAGTCCCCTCGAAACACCGGGGAACCCCTTAACTTTGGGCATTCCTTGTACCTTAACTGTCAGAGGATCTGTAACGTCATTTCCTAGCATAATGGTGTCCCCTGTCTTCCATTCACGAAATCGTTCTGGGGTGACCTTGGTAACACCCAATTCAGCAACCACCTCCACTTCTGTCGACAACATCTCTTCGCGCACACGACTGACCCAGAAGTGGTCGACTTCCTGCTCTTCCGCTTGGAACGTGGCCTTGAGTTTAGACATAATCGGCTCAATCGCTGAGTATGGAATACTTATGGTGACTGAACCTGAGGTAAACTCAAGATCAATTTCAAAAACAATGACCAGCACAATATCCGTTGGAGGAACGATTGCCGCAAACTGAGGATTAACTTCAGATCGCACGTAATTTGTGCTTACCTCATGGACTGGTTTCCATGCCTTTTCTAGGTCCTCCAATGCTCCAAGCACCACGTT
>Ga0208747_1000653_pt1 | contig 10507 bp, 9 predicted proteins | sample Knorr_S7_td_AAIW_FD_185597 | JGI IMG/M metagenome (GOLD analysis project Ga0208747, IMG submission 185597) | Marine microbial communities from Southern Atlantic Ocean transect - Knorr_S7_td_AAIW_ad_750m_LV_A (SPAdes) (version 2) | ecosystem: Environmental > Aquatic > Marine > Oceanic | place...
GTTGGTATAACCTCAATACCTAGGTCTTTTACGATGGGTGCAGCAATAACCTGTTCACCGATCAAATAATGGGGATTCCTGCCCGAAATAATGGACATGAACAGAATCGCATCATAATGGCTGTTTAGTTGACTAATACCACCTGGAAAAAATATCACAGGAATTTCAGCCAGAGACCTAATTTGAGCAACCCGTTCACTGCAACGACCATCCATCATTAGACTACCACCAACGAATATTGCGTCTACACCAGAATTGTTGATCTTTTTGACCTTGTCCGCTAAACCATTTTCACTTTTTCTATCAGGATCAATAAGTACAATATACCCGGCGCCCTTTTTTTTTCGAACAGATAATAAATGGTTATAGACTTTTGAATTCATCATAATAGTTAAATTTACGAAATTAGATCATCATATGCGGTAGCGGTTAATAGATCACTTATTTCATCTTGGTTAGCTATCTCGATCTTTACCATCCAACCATCGCCATATGGTGTATCGTTAACTGCTTCAGGATTATCATCCAGATTTTCATTCACTGCAATTACGGTACCGGAGATGGGCATATAAAGATCAGCAACCGTTTTTACTGCTTCTATTGAACCTGCGGATTGGCCTTTTTCAACAGTTGAATTCAACTCTGGAAATTCGACAAATACAATATCTCCTAGTTCGCTTTGAGCAAAATCGGTTATACCTATGGTGGCCACATTTCCTACAACATTCACCCATTCATGATCACTGGTGTATAATAAATCAGTTGGTACATTCATTAATGTATTCCCCTAAAGTTAATCTGCGACACTGAAATGAAAATTTTCCAAATAACCCGTATCGAAATTACCACTTTTAAATTGCTCATCACGCATGATGGCCTGGTGAAATGGAATTGTTGTTTTCGGCCCTTCAATAATACATTCTTCTAATGCGCGCTCCATGCGAATGATCGCCCCTTCTCTAGAACTCGCGGAAACAATCAATTTGCCGATCATGGAATCATAATAGGTGGGAATTTGATATCCCGCGTAAGCATGACTATCAACCCGGACACCTTTTCCGCCAGGCATATGAAAACTGGTTATTTCCATTGGTGAAGGGACAAAATCATTAGCTGGGTCTTCTGCATTAATGCGGCATTCTATTGCATGGCCCCTTAAGTGAAATTTTTCAAGGAAAGATGGAAAAGATTTACCAGCATGCATTCTGAGCTGCTGTTTAATCAAGTCTACACCTGAGACCATCTCTGTAACCGGATGCTCTACTTGTATTCTCGTATTCATTTCCATGAAATAGTAATTAAGATTTTTATCAACAAGAAATTCCACGGTACCAACACCGACATACTTCACAGTCTTAGCAGCGTTAATTGCAGATGACCCAATTTTTTTTCGCAAATCACTATCGACTATCACTGATGGGCTCTCTTCAATCAATTTTTGGTGCCGTCTCTGGATAGTGCACTCTCGCTCACCCAGATGAATTGTATTGCCAGAGTTATCGGCTAATATTTGAATCTCAATATGGCGCGGATGCTCGACAAATTTTTCCAAATAGAGATCACCGTTATCAAAAGCACTTTTTGCCTCTGCCTGTGCAGCACCAAAAGCGGATTCCAACTCATCTTGCGATTTCACCAGGCGAATCCCTCTGCCACCTCCGCCCGCTGATGCTTTTATCATCACGGGATAGCCCACTTTTTCTGCAAGGTTTCTTGCTTCACCGACATTATTAAGCACATCATCACTACCTGGTATAACAGGCACGCCGCAACTCTTCATCGTTTTTTTTGCCTCTGACTTATTTCCCATTGCATTAATAATCTCTGCTGTGGGACCAATAAAAACAAAACCATTATCCTGGCAAATACGTGAAAACTCTGCATTCTCTGCTAAAAAGCCATATCCGGGATGGATCGCTTCTGCATGGGTTATTTCAGCCGCGGCCAAGATACGGGGGATGTTTAGATAACTTTCGTTACTAGGAGGTGGCCCTATACAGACAGCTTCATCAGAAAATTTTACGTGGAGCGAGTATTCGTCAGCCGTGGAATAAACAGCCACAGTTTTTATACCAAGTTCATGACAGGCCCGAATAATTCGCAGTGCTATTTCACCCCGATTAGCAATCAGGATCTTTTTATACATAATAAATTAATTAGGCTCTATAATAAACAAAGGCTGATTGAATTCCACCGCCTGTCCACTCTCAACAAGAATTTTCTGAATTACACCAATATCCTCAGCTTCAATTTCATTCATGATCTTCATGGCCTCAATGATGCAAAGTGGGTCACCTTTTTTAACAGAATCACCTTCTTTTACAAAGGGGGGATCATCAGGAGATGGTGCTCTATAAAATGTTCCTGGCATCGGTGATAATACTTCAACCCCAGGAGTTGAGTCCGGTTCTTCAGTGGCTGTTTCGCTCATTTCAGGTATATCTGATCGGTCAGTGGTTTGTTTTGGAGTTACCGCAGCTACCGGTAAGCCTTCCTCAACACCAGGTGCTTCTTTTACCACACGATACCGAATGCCGAAAAAAGTTACATCGATCTCATTAACATCGCTGTTTTCAAGAATATAAAGAATTTCTTTTAGCCTATCCTGCCACATATACTTACATAGGTTTCAAGTAAGAAAACTAACCCTAAGATCTTGCTCTTTCAATATATTCCCCGCTTCTGGTGTCAATTTTTAAGACATCACCACTATCAATAAATAAAGGAACATTTACCACATAATCAGTCTCAACTGTCGCTGGCTTAGTGGCCCCTGTTGCCGTATTTCCTCTCTCCCCTGGCTCAGTGTGTTGTACTTCAAGATTAACGTGTGCAGGCAAGCGAATATCAATAATTAAAGCACCATCAAATAATATATCCACATTCTGACCTGGTTTTAGAAAATTGATTTTATCGCCAATAATTTCCGCTAGAATATTGATTTGATCATACGTCTTGCTATCCATGAATACATAACTATCACCATCTTTATATAAGTATTGCATTGCCTTTACATCAATTCTAATTAATTCAATTTTTGCACCAGCGTTAAATTTTTTTTCTACTACTTTTCCTGACTGAATATCTCGCAATTTTGTACGAACAAATGCATTGCCTTTACCAGGTTTAACATGTAGAAATTCCAATACTTTCATTCGCTTCCCGTTTTCCAACAGAACTGCACCTTTTTTTATATCACTTGTCGTGGCCATGGATAATCCCGTTTTGTAATTTGAATTTAACCTTTTCCTTCGCTATCTCAAATTTTAGTTACACACCTATAATTCCATTTTACGTGCTTTGTATTTTCCAGGATGGCACAGTATTTTTCACAAATGTTTCCCCTGCAGCTAGGTCTTCATGGCAAATCATTCTCTCCGGATCAGATTTTGCATATTTACTTAGGTCAGCCCGTTGCAAAATATCCATCCATATACTTAATTGGTCACGATCAAAAGGAATTACTGATCTGTACTGCTTTATTTCCTCAGTAGTCATTTCCAATGTCTTTATGTACACACTGTTCTCCACATATTCTCTTAAGATATATGAAAGTTGTACATAAAACTCTTTTATCTCGCCACGTTGCAGATATTTACTACCCTTTAAGTGGTTAAGTTTTTCAAGTGCCATCTCATCAGCTGGCTTGCTAGACTGTACAGTTTCTACTTCTATGTGTTCAGTCGGTATGCGTTTACCATAAATGACGTACAATCCATATAAAATCCCAGCTAGTAACAAGACTAAAATAATTGTCGTCATCGGCCATCTTCTAGAAACAGGTACTGGCCCTTTGATTGGTCTCATGGATTGTGAACCGGTTTTAGCAACCATTGATACAACATTGATTTCTAGTGAATCGGTGTTTACTACAAAATCTAAGGTACTGTCTGGTTTAAAAACATTTACCGTGATGGCTGGAATAACTACCGTACCTGTATCCCACACCGATAAGATATAATCTATTCCAGTAATTTTTCCATTTTCATTATATAGCGGTTCTAATTGTCGTACTTCCAATGGTTCACTAAACTGAGTTTGTGGTACGACCAAATAATTATCTCTAAGAAATTTTGTCTGAATCCTGAACCTAATCAAATCTCCAATCGCTGCAAATGATGTATCAGTTGATACGGATAATTGAAAGGAACCATTTAAACTCTCGTTTTTTCCACAGGTATATAAAAAAAGTATTAGGCCGATATAGAAAAGTATTTTTCTTGGGATCATGACCTGCTATACACGCTTTTCACGGCGCTTAAAATAATTCATTAGCGGTTCAACATAATCACCAGTGGTAGAAATTTGGATTAGATCAAATTTTATACGACCACATTCCTTGTTGAATTTTATCCATTTTTCTTCCTGCTCTTTCTTAAATAATAAACGTTCTTCTTTTGAACTCGTATCAATCCAGAATTGTTCATTAGTTTCCGGGTCGTGTACCTTTAACAATCCTAGGTCAGGTATATCGGATTCTGCTACATCATTCATTTGAATACCAATTAGATCATGTTTTCGGTTAGCAACCTTAAGCGACTTCCAATATCCTTCATCCATATAATCAGAGATTAGAAATACGACACTTCTGCGTTTTGCTACCTTCAGTAAGAAATCAAGTGCATTTTGAATTGCGGTTCCCCGTCCTTTCGGTTTGTGGTAAAGTAGTTCTCTAATTACGCGTAGGACATGTGACTTTCCCTTTTTTGGGACAACATATTTTTCAATTCTATCGCTAAAAAGGATTAATCCAACCTTATCATTATTCTTTATAGCCGAGAAGCCCAATACTGCAGCAATTTCTGCAGCAATTTCATTCTTAAATCTTCGCAGTGTACCAAAATTTCCTGATCTGCTCATGTCAACTATGAGATAGACAGTTAATTCCCTTTCTTCTTCAAAGATTTTAATATATGGCGCATTAGATCGCGCGGTCACATTCCAGTCAATTAAACTAATATCATCACCGGGTTGGTATTTTCTTACCTCAGAAAAAGACATGCCTCTACCTTTGAAGACAGAGTGGTATTCACCGCCAAAAAGATCATTAACTAAACCACGAGTTCTGATCTCAATACGACGAACTTTTTGGATGATCTCTTTCGGGATCATATTACAATGTAATTAGGGGACTTCGATTGTTTCGAAAAGTCGTTGGATAATCTCTTCAGATGTTAATTCTTCTGCTTCTGCTTCATAAGTTAAAATGATACGATGACGAAGAACATCTGCACCTACGAAACGCACATCTTCAGGAGTGATATAGCCACGGTGTTCTATGAAAGCACGGGCCTTCGCAGCTAATACAATATTAATTGAAGCTCTAGGTGAAGCTCCATAATCGATAAGGCCAGCCAAATCACTTAATCCAAAATCTTCAGGATTTCGTGTAGAAAATATGAGGTTCAATATATATTCTTCAACTTTTTCATCAACATAAATATCATTTATTATGTTTTGCGCTGCCAAAATATGTTCTGGCTTTGCCACTGGGTTAATTGATTGATTAACGGATGTTTTCGCCATTTTCCTCAATATTTGTTTTTCTTCTTCCTTTGTTGGATAGTCTACTTTCAGCTTTAGCATAAATCGATCTACCTGCGCCTCTGGCAGCGGGTATGTGCCTTCTTGTTCTATTGGATTTTGCGTCGCGAGAACAAGAAATGGACTATCAAGAACAAAAGTATTTTCTCCAATGGTAACCTGTCTTTCCTGCATTGCCTCTAACAAGGCACTCTGCACTTTTGCGGGCGAACGATTGATCTCATCAGCTAGGATTATATTAGCAAAGATTGGGCCTTTTCGCGTTTCAAACCCGCCCGTTTTCTGGTTATAAATAAGTGTACCAATTAAATCTGCCGGAAGCATATCAGGCGTAAATTGAATACGCTGAAATTTGGCGTCAATAAGCTGCGCCATTGTCTTAACCAGCAAAGTTTTGGCTAAGCCTGGCACTCCTTCAACAAGTATATGCCCATTGGCCAACATCCCTATTAAAAGTCGATTAACCAGGTCAGTCTGACCTACAATCGTTGCACTAACAGCCTCTCTGAGTGTATCAACAAAGCTTGATTCGCGAGATATACGTTCATTTATTTCTGATAAACTAAACTCTGCCATAAAAAATATTGATATATATTAGGATGTAATATGCTTAAGGACATCAATCTCATTTATGTCCTTACCAAGATAATCTAGTTCAAATTGGACCGATGGTGCTAATTCGTGCTCAGGAAATCGATCGAGAAAAATCTTATAATTCAATTCTGCTTTAGGGTTATCACTTAAAATATTAGCATAAATATAACCAATCATAAATTGCGCCTGTGCCTCTTGATTTGTTCCAGAAAAATTATTAACCACATTGACATAAGCAGCAATTGCACTATCAAAATCACGCAAATCATTCATGTAAATATCACCAATTAGGTATTGCGTCTTGGCAGCCAAAACATGGTCAGGGTATTTTTTTAATAGCAAATCAAGATTAGATAATGCGCCTTTAATATCTTTTTCATTTCTAGCATTCTCCGCACCGCTAAATAATTCCTCTGCAGTCTGGTTACTGCCACAACCAGAAACAAAAACCCCAATAATGGTTAGGATAAAAAGTATTTTCCTCATTCTAGATAATTACCTGTATTTAAAAACTGCGGAATTTATACGCAAGTATACCCATCAACAAGAAAGAACTACGATTATATACATAGTAAATAATTAAATGTTCCTCTTAAAATATGTATAAGAATCCAAGATTAAGTCGCCCGGATCCAGGTTTATCAAATCGGCAAGCATAATCCAGGCGTATAGGCCCCAACGGAGATGCAAGTGTAACCCCAAATCCTCTTCCCCATTGGATTGATTTCAAGGCCACATTATTTATTTTATCTGTAAGTTGCCCTCCTTCTAAAAATATTTCACCGCCCAATAACCAAACTATCGGGAATCGAATCTCCCAGTTTAACAAAAGTCGAATCAGTTCACCTCTTGGGATATCTTCATCATTATCTGTCAGAAATTTAAGTGCTTCCCAAGCCCTCAAGCTTGAACTTCCACCCAAGTAAAATTTATCATATAATAAAGTTGTTTCGTATTCATCATAGTCTTCGTCCCAATCAAAGATCATACCGTATTTTATACGGCTAGCCATAGTCCAATCCTTCCTTATTGGTAAATATCCTTGAATTCCTGTATCAATTTTCTGGTAAGTTCTATTTCCGCCAAGTAAACCACCAACACTAATGAACTCCGTAAAAAGAACATATCCTCTTGATGGATATAAAGGGTTATTAGCCTTATCCAATCTACCAATTATCCTAATAGATCGATTTTCTATATCATTTTTATCATCCCGTTTTTTATCATCAAATAATTCCCACCGTAAAATCGTTCTTAAATATGACCTATCATCTAATCGTAAAATATTGGCCAACTGAAAACCGTAACGGTATATACCTTCATTTTGCTCATAATTTCGAAATGATTGAAAAAAACCACTCAATTCAGTTGGTATGCGTAATCCGAGAATCCATTGATTTGATAAAAGCACGTCAACTGTAGCGCGGGGCCATTGCCATTCAGTTTCCAGTGGTAATGCAAGCAATGATTTTATCTCTAAATTAGCAGCGGAGTTAAAAACCCTGCGGTCTTTCCAAGCGACATCACCACCGAGTGCACTAACTGGGTCAACACCTTCATTTACTGTTACTGCTATTAAACCACCGGAAGATAATATCTCTCTTCGATTTAGTTCTCTTAATTCAATAACTAAATTAACCGTAGTATCATTGGTTATATTTTTAACAGGCGTTATCGCGGCCATTGAAAAAATGCCAATCTCCATTAATTTTCTTTGGCTGGCATCTATATTACTTTTTACATATTTGTCTCCAACTTTGAAGTCTAACTCTCTAAATATCACATTAGAATCAAGATTCTCTTTCATTCCATCAACGTAAATTTTATTTATATATACATCTGGACCCTCTTGGATTTCAATATTTACAACTACTGAATCAGTCACAAGCTGAGATGTTTTTGTTTCTAGAAATAATTTACTTTTCTCATGGTAGGCTTCATTTAATTCACTCCGGTTAACCTGAATAGCAACGGGGTTATATGGCTTATTTTCTTTTAGTTTAAAAATAGATATTATTTGTTTATCTGTAAGTGTAGCGTTTCCTGATAGATTTATTGTATTAAGGAAATATTCTTTACCTTCCTGGATTCTAAAGAAAATATCTGCTTTTCCATCATTAATCGTGAATGAATCAATAACAGCCACATCCAAAAAACCTTTTGTCAGGTAATAGTTTTTAATGCTTATCGCATCGAGTTTTATAACACGCCGATCAAAAGACTGATTAGCAAAAAGTGATTTATTTTGAATATTGATAATTTGCTTAAGGTGCTTGCTTTTGATCCTTGAATTACCGATAAATTTAACACCACTAACCTGAGTGACATCTTCGGGCATAGCCCACAAGAGATTTAGACTAAGCAAGCCTGTTAAAACCAAGCAACAGTATTTCATTTTGGTATTACTATCTAGTAAGAATAACGCAGGCGGTATTTTACGTGCATATTACCCAATTCATCAACATTTCCAATAAGGGAAAAGTAAGGATTTAATTTGAGTTCAACACCAACCTGATTATGGTCTGGGTTCACTAATGAGAATGACCGTTTGTACGAATAGTTCAATGATAGATTCCTTGAGACCTGAGCCTTAATTACTAAATCATCAGAACCTGTGGGGTCAATCAAAGCGGAAGCACCAGATATACTCACATCCTCTATTATACCTAATCTTCCAAGCCCACTGATTTGCAAAAAATTTCTTTCCAGTTCCTTTTCTAAATAGGCTACAAATATTGACTGAGCCTGACTGCCAAGACCTGCCGAACTAATCTCTTGATCTTCGAAACGGCTCCTTATAGTTAGTAATTCAAGTATATCACTTTCCGAAAAACCACTGGAGGATTCTAAACCCAATTTTGGATTATTTAATGGTCCAACAAGAGTAATGGTAATGTTTTCCTCTTTTATTTTAGTAAATGCAGATAAATCTAAATAAGGATTGAATCCTTTGGTATCAAAAGCCAAATATCCATTTGTGATGTTGAATATATCACCATAGTAATAAAATTTTCCTTCCCTAACGAATAGTTCACCAGAGTAATCCGCGCTTTGGTCCCCAAACATGGATAAACTCAACTCACCACCTAATTGTGCATCGATTTGACTATTTCTTAAAACAAATTTACCAGTGATTGGGAAATTTAATTTGTAGTTGATAATTGTATTGCTAGGATCGAGTTCCGCAGTAGGTAACGTATTAACCTCAAACTCTTGATACATAACAGCATCAATAGCTTCTATTCCACCAGCTATTGTAATTGTATCTCTTCCACTAATACGTACATCAATATTAACCATACCTTCAATATCGCCTAATAAGGTTTTGAAAAATACATTATTTCCTTTAGCATTGAGATCATAGTAGGGCTCGAAGAACTTTGTCATATTTATGTTTCCATCAACAAAAATATTTGCTTTATAATTTTCCGGTTTAATTGTCGCAGCACCAACAAGATTTTCAATTGATAGCAAATTATTAACTAGTATACCTTTACCATTAACACCTTTTATTGGTTCATCTAATAAAATCGTGTAAATAGAACCATCTTTGATTGATATTTCCCCGTTCCTGACAAGTTTATCAGGTGTTCCAGCAATTTGTAAGGAAACATTATGATTCCCCGGTAAAGAGTCTACATCAATTAAATATTTAGAAAGGAATTCGAGGTGGTTGAAATCACCACTAACATCAACCCACATCGAATCGGCCATAAACATTTCTCCTAGATTCTCTGAATTAAAGTTTAAATCCAAGGGTAAATAAGCTACACCTGCAATATTGTGGTCGTTCCCCCTTATCATGGAAAATTGGTTAAAATATAAACGTCTTGAATCGTAGAGCCCCTTTCCTGTAACATGCCCTAGTTCCAACCCCTCAAATACACCATCATCTATAGACAGGTCAAAATTAAATTTAGTTTTATTTGGAAGACCACCAAAATTCAGATCCCCGCTTACCACACCATCTACTGAGAACCAGTCAGGGATAAATTGAGTAAAAATTGAAATATCTACCTTTTTCATGTTGATCATAGCGTCTATTTCAATTGGATTAGATTCTTCGAAATATTGTGGCACTACGCCAGCAACCTGAATACCGGTTTTATCCCCATGGATCAATGTAATTTCTTCAATATGTAAAATTGAATCACGATAGAAGGTTGATATGTTTAATTCATCAAATGGTTGAGCAGAAATCTCACCATTCTTTATCGCTAAATCTATTGAGTAATCCAAAGAATGTTCCCTTGATGTAACAGACAATTCACCAAATACCTGACCTTGGATTTTGATCCATTCATCAGGAATTAAAAAATCTAGTATGTCTGTACCTATATTTGATATTTTCAATAAACCATCTATTTCA
>Ga0208747_1000656_pt1 | contig 10485 bp, 11 predicted proteins | sample Knorr_S7_td_AAIW_FD_185597 | JGI IMG/M metagenome (GOLD analysis project Ga0208747, IMG submission 185597) | Marine microbial communities from Southern Atlantic Ocean transect - Knorr_S7_td_AAIW_ad_750m_LV_A (SPAdes) (version 2) | ecosystem: Environmental > Aquatic > Marine > Oceanic | place...
GAATATTGGAAGATATTTCTAACCCCTTCTTTGTTTCTATTCTCGGATAAATCTCAATATGCCAATGAATCTGTTTCGATGTTTTCTTTTCTGGTGAAGAATGTACAACTAAATTAAATGCAACTATTCCTAAAGTTTTAGTCAATGATTCTATGCTTTTATGAATTGCTTCTGATAGCTCCGATATTCCTTTCTGAGTAAATTTTACAAAACTAACCTCATGCTGACGTGGAAATATCCAATATTCATAAGGATGTTTAGACGCCCAAGGCGCAAACGTGACAAAATTCTCCGTTTTCCCTATAATACGCTTACTAGATTCTTCCTCTTTTACTATCACGCACATTGGACAAATGCCTTTCTCTCTTAGTGGTTTCTTCATAAATTTTGCCTCAGCCTCAATTACCGGCGGAACAGTAGGTAAACTTACAATTTGTAAATGCGGATGTTCAATCTCTGCACCTGCTTCCGCTCCATGGTTCATATACACTGCTACATATGAAACATGTTTTTTCGAATACAACCAACGTGTCTTGTCCTGTACTGTAGTTAGAATATTTGTCCATTGTTCACTACCTATTTCCGATACATCAATTGTATGTTTCTGACTCAACACTACAACATAATGATATCCTGTTGCTGGTTCACTATACTGTGGATAATCACTAAATATTCTCTCCTCATCAGGACTAACAATCGCGTCTTTGTTTAAAAACACCCTTACCGTCCAATCCTTTACAAAACTCTCATCCTCATCTGCTAATTTTGCTAATGCACCTTCCTTTGAAATTAATACCAAATCTGCAGGGCCAGTTATGTGTTCGTTTCCAGGACAATATGGACAGTCTTTCTTTTTTACAACTTTCTTTAACTTCTTGATTTTATCGGGCTTCTCATTAGTAAATAAAACAAAACTCTCAGAAAAATAGTCTTTTCGTACTTTTGACAAATTATCTCACCAATACTAACATGATTATATTATGTTTATCATCCTAGTTATTGGTTTAATCGCTCTTTTTGCAATTTCTTCAGGAACTTTTACTTCATAAATCTCTTCATTTATAGATCTGTATAATTTCTCCATTGTAATCATCTTCATATATTCACATACTGCATCATCTTTAACAGGATGAAATTTTTTCTCTGGATTTTGTTTCTGTAATTGATGCAAAATTCCTGTTTCTGTTGCTACTACAAATTCCTTCGCATTAGATTGATTTGCATATTTTATCATTCCATCTGTTGATAATATTTTTGTATTGTCGTTTTTTATGTTTCCTTCAGATAATTCATACAGTATGTTGGAAACACAACCACATTCTGGATGAACAAGAAAATCGGCGTCTGGAAGTTCATTCTTCATTGTATTGATCTCATTTGCTGTCAGTTTTGCATGTACATGACATTCACCTGGCCAAATATGCATTTTCCTTCCAGTCATATTCTCAATATATGCACCAAGAAATAAATCTGGTAAAAATAAAATCTCTTTGTTCTGAGGAATTTCTTCAACCACTTTCACTGCATTTGATGACGTACAACAATAATCGCTTTCTGCTTTAATCGCCGCAGAAGTATTTATGTATGAAATGACTACCGCGTCTGGATGTTTATCTTTCCATTCACGTAATTGCTGAACATTAATTGTGTCTGCCAATGAGCAACCTGCCTTTAAATCAGGAATTACTACTTTCTTGTTAGGAGCTAAAATCGAAGCCGTTTCAGCCATGAAATTCACACCACAAAATACAATCAAATCTTTGTCCGACTTTAAAGCTTGTAATGAGAGATTAAGCGAATCTCCAACTACATCCGCCAAGTCCTGTATCTCTGGTATTTGATAATTATGCGATAAAATCAGAGCATTCTTTTCTTCCCTTAACTCATTAATTGCCTCTCGAAAATTAATTTCTGATGTATTTATTTGTGCTATAATCATTCACCTTTTATTTATTTGTACCAATATGAAGCAGTGATTCGCTTGTTTTATATTTTGTGTGTACTTTTGTAATAGAGGATACCTTGGATTCAGAAATAGAACGATTTCTCAACGAAGATATATCTAATGGAGATATAACCTCTGATTTATTCATAGATGCAACATCAATCTCTAATGCAGAAATTCTTAGTCGTGAACCTGGAATTCTTTCTGGACGTAGTGAAATAAGCCAAATATTTAATCACTTTAATATTGAATCCAATTGGTTATTTCAGGACGGAGATTCCTTCAGTGACAATTCTCAAATAGTAAAATTAAATGGATTATCAAAATCAATTTTATTATCTGAGCGCGTTTCATTAAATCTTCTTGGACATATGTGTGGTATTGCCACCAGTACTAATAATGCAGTAAAAATCACGAAACAAATTAGCCAGCATACAAATATTTCTGCCACCAGAAAAACACTACCTGGACTTCGAAAATACGAAAAATATTCTGTTATAGTTGGAGGAGGCCTTCCACATAGATACGATCTCAATGAAATGATTCTCATTAAAGATAATCATTCTAAATTAATTAATAATCTACAAAAAAGTATTAGCTCAGTTCGAACTCAGATTGGTTCAAGTAAAAAAATTGAACTTGAAGTTGACTCTTTGGAATCTGCTATGAAAGCAATTGATCTCGATATTGATATTATATTACTTGATAACATGCAACCTGAAGATATTCTAAAATTTATGAATAAAATAAAATCACTTCCAAAACCACCACTTACTGAAGCATCTGGAGGCATCACCTTTTCAAATCTTGAATCCTATGCATCCACTCAAGTAGATATTATATCGATGGGCACACTTACCCATTCCAGTAAATCTATTGATTTTTCACTTCAAATTATCTAGATTTTAATTCCAATTGCTTCTATACGATTTTTTATTATTACAACTAATAAAGATCCCAATATTCCAACTGCAAGAAAAGTTCCTATAAATAAATAACCTATTCCTGCGATTAGAGGCGATCCAAGTAAATATGAAAGATATGTTCCTACAATCACAGAAACAATAACAATTTGACAACCAACACCGATTATAAATTCTTTATGTATTTCCATATCCTTTGAAGAACTTAATTTATTAGAAATTGCTGGCACTTTGTTACTTCCACATATCTTCCATGCTACAAATGTTGCAATAAAATTCGTAACAGTGCCTCCAAAAATATCAATAGGTCCTAGATTTCCTGTTGGATTTAATGTATTTGCTATAAATGTACCTAACGACAAACCAATTACTGCTGGCATTCCAAACACAATGGAAAGTGGTAATAGTGCATCGGCAATTCTTACTTGAACTAGTCCATAACTAAACGGAGCTAAAGAAATTACTCCAATTGCATACAATGCTGCAAATATTGATATTAATGCTATTTGTTTTGAATCCATTTTTACATCTCTTACCGGGGTTTCTATAGCGGAACGGACGAGATGTCCCATTCACCCGCTTAATTTATAAAAATTTTTCCGATATAAAAGTCTATTATCTATCGTCAATTCTTGGCGCAAGATAAAAATTAATGTATCCGCCTACTTCACCCAATCTAAATTCAATTTTAAATGGCATTTTATTAGAATATTCAATGCTAATTGTTTCAGCTGTGGTTCCTATTGCTTTTAGAATACTTAACAAATACTGTAAGCTATAAGTTGCCTTGCTTTCTACTTTTGAACTTATTTCGGATACTCCCTCATCTGATTTATTTAATGTAATTTCTGCCTTTCCTGCGTCTCCATTTCCAATGAACTTTATTTCGTCATTATTAGTTTCAATAGTAATATGATCTGCTACTGCTCCTACGTCATTTAATGTATCTTCAAAAACTCCTTTATCTATTACAATCTTAGAATCCAATGCTAATTTTGGTACTTGTTGTGGGCTCTGAGAACTCTCAATTAAACGAATTTGGAACTCTCTTTTACGACCATTCTCTAATTTAACAATTAAATATTCGTCGTCTTCTGCAGATATAGATATACTGTTATTTTGTTTTGCTCTCTTTATCAATTTAGACAATTCCTCAATTCTCAAAGTCAACTTGAATTCTTTGTCACATTCGTATTTTTCAAATGATGCATTTGGCCAATTTAAATCAATCATAGCAACATGTGATGGATCCATCCCTCTAAATTGTATCCCTTCCGCATTTGCTTCAAAACTAGGTTCTTCAACTATGGTGGAAACTACATTCATTATCAATTTCCATTCGGCAGGTGATTTGGTTTTTGCAACAAAACTCATAGCATTCACTTAATATTTGTATCTATAAGTTATTAAGAATATTCTCTCCATGTGTGTTCACATTTAACACAGCGGTAGAATCTAGTAGCAGGTTCGTCTCCACTTCTGGTTTGTCTCTGCCATGAATAAGCTTCTTCATTACCACATTTTGAACATTGTTCTTTCTCAATTGGTAATGATTGAATATCATTTTTTTCATCTTTAATTTTAATTTTATTATTCTCATCGAGTTGTTGTATAGATTTAATATCTGATTCAGTATTCATTTCTTTACCACACTCAACACACGCAGAAATTCTTTTTCCTGATTCATCAATTTTCGGTAAAATTCTACCGCCACATGCTGTACAAAATTCCAATAATATTCACCTAGTTTTTAAATTATTTTTTTAATGATTTACTAAACTTCTCAAATATTTCATTGCTTGTTTGTACTGCATTATCGCTACTTGTAATTATCTGTGCTATTGCATCTTTTTTCTTTGTCTCAACTTGAACTTTAAAATTATTTACTAGAGGATGAGGTTTTGCTGCTCCCGCAAACACTACTTCGTTATTTTCCAAAAGTTCTTTTCGTAAAATATAGCCTATGGCTAAGTCTTCATCTGTTATTTGTAATGTCGCTCGATTGCCTTGTTTATCTATTTTTATTTCCATTTTATTCATTTTTTCCTACTCATTCCAACTATTCAAAGCTTGTTATTTGATTTCGGATATGATCCTAATATCTTAACCGTACTTCCAAGATTTATTAATCCTTCTACTGCTTTTTTACAGTTATTGTCATCTATATGTCCTTCAAAATCTAGATAAAAATTATATTCCCATGCCTTTTTCCTGGTAAGTCTCGATTCAATTTTTGTTAAGTTAATATCTCCATTAGCAAATTCTTTCAAAGCCTTGTACAAAGCCCCCGAAACATCTCCTGCAGAAAATACTATAGACGTTTTATCATTTCCAGTGGATTTAGTTCGATTTTTAGATAAACAAAAGAATCTTGTAAAATTATCTTTATGATCCTGAATATTTTCATCAATTATATTCATTTCGTATATTTCTGCCGCTTCCTTACTTGCAATTGCCGCTGATCTTTTCATATTTTTTTCTTTAATCATTTTTACACTACCTGCTGTATCATAAGTAGCAATTGCATCACATCCCATTTTTTTCAAATAACTTTTACATTGACCTAAAGCTTGAGTATGAGAATATATCACATCGATATCCTCTTTCTTTGTGCTATGATGTGAAATTAAGCAATGATCCACCTTTACATTAATTTCGCCCACTACTGACAGATCCGATTTTAATAATAACTCGTAAGATTCTATGACACTTCCTTCTATTGAATTCTCAATTGGCAGAATTACTAAATCGATTTGATTATTTTCTATAGCTGAAAATAAATCTGAAAAACTTCTATATGACCTACTAGTTACTTCTGAAAAATATAATTGAACTGCTTTCTCACTATAAGCACCACTCTCACCCTGAAATCCAACCGTGGGAATATATTCTTCCAAAATAATCTAATATACCTCAGTTAACCAATTCAAATATTTCTCATTATTGCCTGTAACAATATCTGCATAAGCCTGTCTTATTTTGTCAGTGATTTTACCTATTTTACCTGTTCCAATTTTTCTACTATCAATTTCAACGATTGCAGTTACTTCTGCTGCCGTTCCAGTAAAGAATACTTCATCTGCTTGATAAAGTTCAATTCTTGAAATCTCCCTCTCTTTAATTTTCATACCCATGTCTCTAGCCATTTGAATAACCGAATCTCTTGTTATTCCTACTAGTATTGATGATGTAATAGGAGGTGTAACTATTTCTCCATCTTTGACTACAAAAATATTTTCTCCTGTTCCTTCCGAAACCATTGAATTTTTACCTAATAAAATTGCATCATCAAAGCCTGCTCTTAAAGCATCTAACTTTGCAAGTACCGAATTCAAATAATTTCCACTTGCTTTCGCTTGAACTGGCATCGATTCATCAGAAATTCTTTTCCAATTTGATATACAAACTTTAATCTCATGATTTGAAAAGTATTTACCAAATGGAAATGCTGTGATTGATACATTTACAGGAAATCCAGTGAAATTTAATCCAATTCCACCATATCCTACGTAAACTAATGGTCTAATATAGCTAGACCGTTTCAATTGATTCTTTCTGAGTAATTCTAAAATATTTTGCTCTAATTCTGATTCAGAGTATTTATGTTCCAACGGTAATATTTTACATGATTCAGATAAACGTGATATATGTTCCTTTAATCTAAAAACACCTAAATTATCTTTAGAAGGATATGCCCTTATTCCTTCAAACACTGCCGTTCCATAATGAATTGCATGAGTTAAAATAGGAACCTTCGCATCTTCCCATTTTACAAACTCTCCATCCATCCACATATATTCAGTTTCTTCTATTGCCAAAAATCTCTCCCCCCGGTTAAATATAAAATTCTATAAAAACTTTGAAATTCCCTATCCTTGAAAGTCCGCTGCCAGTTTTTTGTATTTAAAGAAACCACAACTAACACATTTTACACCTTTTTGAACCTTGACTACTCTATCCGCGCACATATTACAAGTAGATCGTATTATTCCATCATTATCGTTATCATTTTTCACAACGATATGGATTATTCCATTAGTCAAACTAACCACTGTAGCACGAATATAGTCATTTGTTCCCCAATTTGGCATTTTTGTTTTTGCCATTAAACCAACTAAAGAACCAAACGAAATCTTTCCATTAATCTTCTTAATTCTAAGCATTTTATCATTTTCAAGAACACCTTCAACCTGATCATTAACCTGCGGTAATTCTGTTGTGCTTCTTGGTCCTTCTACTTCAACTGATTTATTCTCATTATCAAATTTTGTCTTTCCAAACACAGAAGCATGAATTTGCCCATCAATTATATGTGTGCCTTTTCCAGATTCATATTCTTCAATAACCGCTAATTCATCTCCTGGAATGACTCTTTCCTTACGTTTATTGCTATTTTCCATGCTTTGTTTTAACTCTGAAAATATTTAAACATCGTACTATAACCAATGTGGTTTAACAAGATAGTCATCAAGTTCTTTTCCATCTAATAAGTCTAATAACGCTTCTGCCTGAGGAGACGATAATACTGGCTTATCGAAGGTATATCCGTCAATTGAAACTCTAGGACACGAAGTCTGAATAAACGCATCAATTGACTTGAAATAAGACATTCTCTCATTTGTAACTTCTCTCATTGCAATCAATTGCACTTCTTTTCCTCTTTCTTCTAGTCTCCTTTTTACAGATAGTAACTTCTTTGTATCAAATTGACCTTCCTTTAGTCCTAATATGAGGCCGAATTTCTCTGCATAACGAGCTTTTGAAATTGATAAAATTGATTTCTTTTCCCGATCCTCTGCTACTCCCTTTACATCGACAATCTCTTCAGCATAAGGATCAATCATGAATGTAGGTTTTCCCGTCGACAGTGAAACTCCTATTCCATGAAAATTACTATTTCCTAATACAACAAACGCATCCACACTTTCCTTAATGTAAAATGCAGGATAAAACTCACAACCAAATACCTGACCATCTTGCAATTGTCCTCCTCCTTTTCCGATAATTACCTGAACTCCATTCTCCTCAAATTTCTTTTTTATTGAATCAATCTGGTGTAAATACTGACTAAACGTTACCATTCCAATGACCTTGAATTTCTTTAGCGCATCGATTGATTTCTTCACTGCAGGCTCGAAATCAATATTGTCAAACGCATCTATCATTATGGTTCTATCTCCAAGTTTCTCAAACGAAATCGTATGACCAATATTGAACGCTAATTCAGCTCCGATCCTTTTAGCTTCAAAATTTGTACTATCACAGCTACCATAACAAGAATCTCCCATTATGAAAACGTCTATGTTGAATTCTTTCTTTATTCTTGACGATATGTCTTCTAGATATATCATCAAACCATCAGGGGCACTTATACACACACTTCTTGGTTTGCTTGAACGTATCTCTTCAAATATTTTATTCTCATCTATTTCAATCATTTTTCTTACTTAATCTCTATAATCCTTGTATTTGTAATTTTATTTTTCCTTAAAATTTAATTTATTGATATAATTCTCTATAATATGATCCGCAAATGGCATACTGCAAGTCATTCCAGGAGAAACTGCATTTAGTATATGTATTGAATTTTCATGTTCTTTAACCACTAAATCATCAACTAATTTTCCATTATCATCAACCAATTGCGCACGTATTCCTGAATAACTCTTAATTAATTCATTTAATTCAATTTTAGGTACTAAGTCACACACTTTTTCTAATAACTTGGTTTTCATTAATGATTGTATAAACTCTTCTTCTACCCGTTTACGATTATTTTTCAACATCTTCCAAAATCCTCCGTAACTCAATATTTCCATCAATTCATTAAAATTAACATCTTTATTTCTGTAGGCCTCTTTTCCTGGTGCAAGAACTGCATTGGGACCTACAATTACTTTATTCTCAATAGTTTTCGTTAAATGAATCCCTAAAAATGGAAGATCTGGATCAGGAATAGGATATATCATCGAATTTACTATGTGAGATTTATTTTCTGGAAGTTCAAAATATTCTCCCCGGAACGGTATTATTTGATAATTTAATTTTAATCCCATTATTTTTGCTATATTATCCGCATATGTCCCTGCACAATTTATCACAAATTTTGCAGAAATTTCAGTCATTGATGTTGTTATAATAATCTTACTGTCTTTTGCTTTAATAGATATAACTTTCTGATTGAGTAAGATTTTCACACCATTTTCTTTTGCTTCAAATCCTAATGACTCGACTAATCTCCTTGAATCAACTATACTTCCCATCGGAGAATACAGTGCAAACTTTCCATCCGTAAACGGTTCCATCTTCCTCAGTTCTATTTCATTAATTATTCTTCCGTCTTGAACATTATTTTCTTTACTTCGTTTTAATAAAGCCTCTAAATTATTTTCATCTGTTTTAGTCTTACCAACAACAAGCGTTCCCGTTTTTTTGTATGGAATATTATTAACTACACAATAATTCTGTAGTTGTTTATTACCTTCTACACAAAATCTCGCTTTTAACGAATTCGGCCTGTAATAAAATCCACTATGTATCACGCCACTATTTCTACTACTTGCATGATAACCGACGGAACTCTCTTTTTCAACTATGGCAATCTTAACTTGAAATCTCTTGCTTAATCTATTAGCAAGTGCACTACCAATTACACCTGCTCCTATTATTACAATGTCATATTCAGATTCCTTCAGCATAAAAAAACAATTGTATTGACCTAATAAAAATAAATTATAAAATTCATAATTGATGGTAATTTGTATTACCATCAATTAAACGCGTCTCGGTTGTAACCCTCTTTCTGTTTTAAGTAGGATTCAGCTTAGCGGCCTACCTGAGTCTCAATCAGGCAATCATAAACTCTATTTGGCCTTGCTCCATATGGGACGACCGTTTCATTCCTAATCCTGGAACCTCAGATTTTCATCATCATTGTATTAACAGGTCTGGATATCGTTTCTGCTCCGTTGCCATCTATCTCTAGATATGTTTCTCAACATCATATTCCTGATAGGAGAGAGGAGTTTCCTCAGTATTACCGATACCTACACACCGACTCACAATATTCTATATGAACTATTTCTTGTTAAACTTATATTTTGACACATAGGTGTTGCCGTCTAAATAAAATCTCCATTCCTTTTCTACATCCATGGAAATTCCTATTCTTCCCGACGATAGTACCTTTTCCGTTCGTTTTTCCGAATCAACAATAAATAATTTTCCTTTCTTTGTCAAATCATAATTATTTAATTTTTTATTAATTTGTAATGCCTGTGAAAGTTTTCCTGGACCATTAGTCAAATTTATATCATCTTTTCCTTTTCTATTTCTTATCATATGTTTTATTCCATCAATAGGTTCTACTCCACGAATTAATACTGCTCCTGCATGATCGGTTTTCTTTTTTGCGACTACATTTAACATAAAATACATCCCATAAGTAAAATATACATATGCAAATCCATTCTCTCCGAACATAGCCTGGTTACTTGAAGTACAACCCTTACTTGCATGACTAGCTTTGTCATGTTCACCAAATTTGTATGCTTCAACCTCAACAATTCTTCCTACTATGTTTCCTTGCTTGGTTTTTCTTACTATGACTTTTCCAAG
>Ga0208747_1000657_pt1 | contig 10478 bp, 10 predicted proteins | sample Knorr_S7_td_AAIW_FD_185597 | JGI IMG/M metagenome (GOLD analysis project Ga0208747, IMG submission 185597) | Marine microbial communities from Southern Atlantic Ocean transect - Knorr_S7_td_AAIW_ad_750m_LV_A (SPAdes) (version 2) | ecosystem: Environmental > Aquatic > Marine > Oceanic | place...
AATATGTCGGTTGCATTAATCATTAGGAGAGATACACTTGGATAGAGAAGAAGCAATTGAAGTTATCTGTAGTTGTATAACGGACGAAGTTATTGTTTCAGCAAATGGTTTTATTAGCAGAGATTTATTTTCAACTCTTGATAGGAATACAAATTTTTACATGATTGGTTCAATGGGATTAGCCTCCTCAATTGGATTAGGTATCGCATTAAAAAATCCTAAAAAGCAGGTTATCGTTTTTGATGGAGATGGAAATGTACTCATGAACCTTGGCTCATTAGTTACTATAGGCTCTCTGAAAGTAAGGAATTTTATTCATATACTATTTGATAATCATATCCATGAATCAACTGGTGGACAGCCAACTCCTAGTAGACAAATTAAGATTGAGAATATTGCAAAAGAATCAAACTATAAAATATTTAGTGTGAGTACAAAGAAACAGCTCAAAGCTGTATTTGAAAAAACCAAGCAAAAAAAAGGCCCAATACTAATTTCTGTTAAAATTACAAGAGGAAAAAATGTTAACAAAAGAATCGCATTAGCACCAGTTGAAATAAAAACACGTTTTATGAAATCTATCTCAAAATAAGATCTATATTAAGAAAATGACAGCACATCCAGATTATAACATAATTCTTGTAAATCTAGATGGATTAAGGCAAGATAAAATAGAATTATGCCATAATCTTAATTCACTAAAGGAAAAGGGAATTTATTTTAGCAATATGATATCTGCATCTCCATACACTCTCACTGCTCATCATTCAATAATTACAGGGCTATATCCATCACAACATGGAATTGATTCGTATTATCACATGTTCCGATTTAAAAAAGATGTAGTTACTTTACCAGAACTACTCAAAAATGAAGGTTATTTTACAAGATGTGATTGTCATCTTGAATCTTTAATGACCAAAAAAGGTTTTGATGAACATAATAATTTTGATGAAAATACAGTGGATTATAACACACGACATAAACAAATTATTAAGGAACTATCCAAGCATAAGAAATTCTTTTTATTTTTACAATGTTCAAAATTACACACGCATTTAGTTTCTGAAGTATTATCAGTGAAAGATAAAATTACAGATGATGAATATCATCAAAATGTCAGCATTAACGAAAATAAATTTGAATCTCATCTGAAAGAGTTTGATGGTATTATAGGTAATCTAATTACTATATTAGATGAATTGCAATTATCAGACAAAACAATAATTATCTTTACTGCAGATCATGGAACTAGCTTTGGAGAAAAGCTGGGTGAAAGATCTTATGGTACATTTGTTTATGATTATACCACAAAGGTTTTCTGCTTATTGTATATACCAAACAATTCTCCAAAAATCATTCATAACCAATGTAATTCTATAGACATTTTTCCCACCGTTATGGAAATTGCTGGAATATCCTTAGATGAAAGATGTAATAATATTCTGGGCAAATCTCTTTTTAGATTGAGTGATGGAACAGAAAATAATGATAGAGAATCTTTTGTCGAAACAGGTGGATTGGATGGTCCATGGCCTTCACCAAAAAAGCATAATGTATTTTGTGTTAGGAATAATGGTAAAAAATTAATCTATAATGATACTCCAGGTACATGGGAATTTTATGATTTAATTAAAGATCCAAAAGAAACTCAAAACATTTACGATGAAAGTTTAGAAGAAATATCTAGTATGAAGAACAGATTGTTACACTATTTTGATGTTCTTGGAATTAAAACAAAATTAACTAAATAATTTTTACTATGCAAAATAACTATGATTTTTATATAAAGCGCATATGTTTGTATGATACATGTCAGAAATTCTAGAAACACTTGTAATTGATAAGAAAAAAACGTGGACAAAAAATCTTAGCAGTGATAGTAATGAATTTCTTGTAGATTTAGATGATAATGTAATTGGTGAACTATTACAAAAACGAGATCTTTTAGATCAACATAACATTCAGCATTTTACACATTTGAAAACACAAATTCAGCGTATCAAACAAACTATTTTGATTCAAGGTTGCGGATTTTGTGTCATTAACGGTACTAATTTTACCGCTTTTGATAAACATGAACTCTCAAATATTCACATTCTAATTTCTAAAATTTTTGGAGAATTATTGATTCAGAATAAACAGGGTGAACAAACCGTTGAAGTAAAAGATTTAGGAAAAACATTATCCACTGGTGGGCGATATCATCATACCAAAGAAGGTGGTTCGTATCATACAGATGGATGTCATATTTTTGAAAATCCACCAGATTATGTAGGTCTACTTTGCTTAAATCCTGCAAAAAATGGTGGTGTAAGTAAATTCATCAGTGCATATACAATCCATAACAAACTCCAAGAGGATAAGAATTTGCTGAGAATTTTATATGAAAAATTTTACATGGATAAAAGAAATGAAAACCAAGCAGATGAAATACCAACACAATTTGTTCCTATTTTTACTTACAATAATGGAAAATTAAACTGTAGATGCTGTCAAAGAGAATTAATCGATAGTGGTCATGAAAAAATGAACAAACCACTCACAGAATATCAGAAAAATGCTTTAGATAATCTAGATAAATTACTTGCAAATGAAAACCTTGCAGTTTCATATCTACTCAAAAAAGGTGATATGATGTATAGTAATAACAAGTGGTTAATTCATGACAGAACAGACTTTGAAGACTCTGATGATGAAAATCTGAAAAGAGCACTTTTACGAACTTGGATAAGAGAAAAATACAATAATTAATCCAGTTTGTTTTTTATCGCATACATTAGAACTGCAATAATTGATGGTGGATCAACAATTTTACCAGACTTTATCATAGTCATGAATTTTTTAAAACTCATTATTTTAGTATGTAAAATTTCATCGTCATCCAAATTAGTGTTGCCAACTAATTCAAAATCCTTTGCAATAAAACAATGAACTTTTTGCGTGTTATATCCAACATCACGATAAAATTTTAAAAGAGGAATCATCCGCTTTGCTTTGTATCCTGTTTCTTCTTTGAATTCTCTAATTGCTCCATTAACAGGCTTTTCACCCTTTTTCAAATAACCTGATGGTATCTCTAAACTAAACCCATTTGGAAATCTATTCTGTTGTACAACAATGATTTTACCGTCATTCACAGCAAGAATATGAGACGTATCATTTCTTTCAAGAATTTCACGTGAAATTAATTTATTTTTTGATTTATAGGAGTATTTGTAAACTGGAAATCTATCACTTCTCTGGATTTTTTTTCTCATGTATCAAACCACTCATTTTGTAAGAAAGTATCTTAATTCTCCATCGCCCCATAATTCATTTGAATAAGGTAAATTTGACATTGATTGTATAGTCGATTCCCCACTATTTTCAACTTTAGTAATTTTAGAAAATTTGTTCAAAAGAAATTCTTCTAACCATTTTCTTTCAACATGTTCTTCAATTGGAACATACCAACTATCTGCAAAAATGTATCTTTGGCTAGGCATTCCAATAGTATCTAAAACTCCCAAAGTGTAATTCATTGGTATATCTTTCATAACTTCTCTCATTTTTTTTCTTGAATTCCAAAACAGCCCACCAGATCCATATAAGTACAAAAACCCGCTGCCACCTGGTTTTAGAACACGATGAAATTCTTTTAGACCATTTTCTAATTGACCTGTGTGATGTAGAACGCCTTTTGAAAAAACAAAATCAAATGTTTCATCTTCAAACGGAAGTGACAAAACACTTTCTTTCATGAATTGAATATTTTTTAAATCTAGATCTTTGCTTTGTTTTTCACCAATTTTTATTCCGCCCTCTCCTAAATCAACGCCTATGACATTTTTCACACCTAATTGGGCTAAGGCAATAGTAAATCTACCAGAACCGCATCCCATGTCTAATACTATTTTATCTTTCAATATGTCAACATTCATTCCATTTTGTTCAAATAAATTTATCAGAATATTCTTTGTATCTTGGATCAAATAATTATCATCTAATGATTTCCATAATTTTCCATAAACAGTTTGTGTTTGTGAATGATCTTTTTCTCCTTTTTCATCAAGATTCTTAAATTCAGTTAAAAGTTCTTTAGAAGTAAAATACGAGCCAATTTTTTCTGCAGATGACAATAAATTTAGACAGTTTTTTAAACACAAAATAATTGATTCCAATTTATCATCTGCTAATTTTTCTTCAATGATAGGATCATTAGGCCAAATATTTCTAAAATATTCATGCATGGCAATTATTACGAGGTATGGATGCTTGAAAGCTAATTTCTTGGATATTTCTGTAAATTTATCCAATAAGTCATAAACATCCTTCATACTGTCATTTTCCATATTCATTTTTTGTAAATTAATTGAATAATTAAGTTAGTTCTTTTTTAATATCAATTACTATGTAATCATAATAATGATTAGCGTTTCCTAAATTCAGCTTTTTCATTTAATTTCGTCAATAGATTTATTTCTAATTCTTTTTGTGATAAACTGTGATTGATCCTACTGGGGTTTTTGATAATCCAAAATATGCCAAATTAGCTTTTGATAATAACAAAAATTTTAAAAATGCGGAGCCTTTTCCTCACATTCATTTTGATAATTTTCTTAGTAATGATCTTGCTTTGGAATTAAGTGAAGGATTTCCTGATTATAATGATCAGATTTCATGGGTTATTAGAGATACAGAGAATATTAAAAAAAGATATCAACAGGATGACAAAAAATTACCGAAAATTTTACGATTGATGTTAAGAGAATTTAATTCAAAAGAATTTTTGTTATTTCTTGAGGCATTAACTGGAATAGAATCACTAATCCCTGATCCATATTTTATCAACGGCGGCGTGCATATGTCCAAAAAAGGAGATTATTTGGGTGTTCATGCTGATTTTAATTGGAATCATATGATTCAAGCAAATCGTAGAGTGAACGTGTTAATTTACTTGACTAAATCATGGCAAAAAGATTGGAATGGAGCATTGGAATTATTTGAGGGAAATGCAAAAAGCCCTACCCAAACTATCTACCCTGAATTCAATAGGCTAATAGTTTTTCAAACAAGTGGTAAAAGCTTTCATGGACATCCAATACCACTTAATACTCCTGACGGTGAGTATAGAAGAGTATTAAATTTGTATTATTATTCTAAGCATAAAGATGAAGATTATGCTACTGATCCACATTTTACAAAATATACAAGGCAAAGTTCAGAATTTGCACAAGAAATTAAAAGAAAATATGAAGATGCATCAAAAAATGCCTAACAATATTTAGATTAATCAATTTCATCATTTTAGTCGTCAATAATTCTTATTCAGTTATACATTCAAGTTATTAGAAATATTAAATAATATATTTTCAAGTGATATTCTTTACAGTGATATGAAAAAATACAATGTTATACTACTACTCATAGATGGGGCAAGAATTGATAGGCTATCTCAATTTCCTATATTCAAAAAGTTGAAGGAAGAAGGCTGCTTTTTCTCTGAAATGATTGCAAGTGCTCCTTATACTCTAGTTGCTATGAATTCTATCTTTACTGGAATGTATGGTAGCAAGAATGGGATAGATGCATATCATAAAATGTTCCAGGATCCTAAAACTGGTTGCAAAACTCTTGCAGAATATCTAACTGAAAACGGTTGGTATACCAGAGGTGATGCTATGCGATTAAGTCTTGTTTCCAATAAAGGATTTACAAAATTAACTTCTCAAGAAGATGATCCAGATCCTGATTTTAGTAAAATCCATAAGGAGATTTTAGATGAAACAATTAACGAGGTAAACGGTGAACGACCTTACTTTTTGTATCTACATTATCCCAAAATACATCATTCCATCAAAGAAAGTGTATTTGACAAATATGATGATTTTTCAGAAGGATATTATGAAGATAAAAAACGTAATCTTAGAAATTACGATGAATATCTTAAAGAAGCTGCAGACTACTTAGATGAAATTTATTTTAATAATTTATCTAAAAAACAAAGTAATGACTCGATTATCATTATCATGACAGATCATGGAATGGGTATAGGAGAAAAAGTTGGAGAAAGGGCATATGGTAGTTTTACCTATGATTATACATTACGAACATTTGCTTTATTTATCCAGCCAAAAATATTTCCTAAAGGAAAAGAAATTAGCGAATTAGTACGGGCTATAGATGTTATGCCAACTATTTTGGATTGTCTTCAAGTTTCAACAGATCAATCTTGTTTGAGAATGCAGGGTCAAAGTCTATTAAATCTAATAAATCAAACAACTGATCAAAACAAATCAAAAACTGATGAAGACTCTGAATTTCAAAAAATTGCATATTCAGAAACAGGTGGAGTGAATGGTCCTTGGCCTTCACCAAATGCTCCAAACATTAAATGTGTAAGAACAAAAAAATGGAAACTTATCCATAATTTAACACCAGATACATGGGAACTGTATAATCTCAAAAATGATCCTCAAGAATTAAAGAATGTGGTTGATGAATATCCGCTTGTAGTAACAAAATTAAAAGATAAACTCCAATCAATTATTGATGAGTGTACATCTGGTTGAACAGAAATCTAATAGAAGTGATGAATTAGCTCTAATTTGTAATTATGAACAGCAATAACAAACCTCAGGAAATAGAAATTAATACTGATCTAGCAATGGATATAGAATTAATCCTAAATGGTGGATTCTCACCCCTAACAACTTTTTTAGATAAGAGATCTCTGGACAGTGTTTTAAAAAACATGAGACTTCCTAGTGGCGAGATCTGGTCCATGCCAATATTATTTCCAAAAAAATTTGATAATCCAATTAACTCTACTGACTCGTTATTATTAAAATTCCAAGGGTATGATTTTGCTGTTCTTGAGGAACCTGTAACTTTTGAATATGATTTAGATAAATTAATTAGATTATTCTATGGGACAGTTGATGAAGAACATCCAGGCGTCCAAATAAGTAGGAAAACTCCATCTATTTTTATCACTGGAAAATTACGTGGTCTAAGTAAACTTGGAAAAATTCTTAATATTAATTATTTAGAGCCTCAAGATGTTAAAAATATTATAAAAGAAAAACGTTGGAAAAGTGTAGTTGGTTTTCATACTAGAAATCCCCCACATAGTGCGCACGAGTATATTCATAAATCAGTTTTAAAAAATCACGACGCGTTATTGTTACATCCTGTTATTGGTTCAAAAAAGAAAGGTGATTTTACAAGAGAAGCAATCATGCATAGTTATCAGATATATTTAGAAAAATTTCTGCCAAGTGATAGAGCAATCTTAACTCCATTGTTAACCTATTCAAGATATGCCGGTCCAAGGGAAGCAGTTTTTACTGCTATAGTTCGACGCAATTATGGCTGTACGCATTTTATTATTGGCAGAGATCATACTGGAGTTAAGAATTTCTACGGAAAATACGATTCTCAAAAAATCTTTGATAATTTCAAGGATATTGATATAGAAATTATTCCTTCTAGTGAACCATTTTACTGTGAAAAATCCAAAACAATTACCACAAAGGATGAGTGTCCTTATGGCGATAAATACTATGTAGAAGTTAGTGGCTCAAAAATAAGAAAAGCAATAAAGGAAAAAACTGAGATTTCTGAAATTTTTATTAGGAAAGAAATTCTTAATGCTTTACAAAATATGAAAAATGCATTTGTTAACTAGTGAAAACTAACTATAGCCTAATTTTTCAAGCTCACTCTCTATTTTGGTTAAATCCACTTTATTTTCAGTCGTTGTTATCTTTTTACTAAACATGATTTTTTCCAGCTTACTTTCCATTTCCTTGATCAATTCAGGATGTGATGATACTATGTTCTCTTCTTCTAGGGGATCATTTACTAAATCATACAATTCTACAACGTCACCAGAATCTGCCTGTTTTAACATTTTATAACTAGAAGTACGTATTCCTATAATTTTTTTTTTGATACGTTCTTCTTTTACTGCTGGTGGACTCTCAATATATGCTGGATTTTCGTGAATTTTTTTATTATTAATTAATGGCAAAAGACTTTCGCCATCAATATCATTTTTTTTAGGTAATGATAAGACATCTTCAATTGTAGGAAAAATATCTACATTACGCACCTGTTGCATGATTTTTTTATTTGATGGAATATTCGCACCAGATAAAATCAATGGTACTTTAATTAGGTCATCATATAGTCTATGCCCTCCTACCATTCTAGTTTCTAACATTACACGTTTTTGATACGGCGATAAATTCAACCCATTCATTTTCTGTTCGTTGGATTTGATTCTTGAATCTCGTAAAATATGTTTCATCTTTCCTTTTAGTGGCTTTAATTTAGCGGGAATTTTATTTCCTAACTTCCACATAATATAATCCATTTTTGCTTGACCTTCTGAAGCCTCCAAATCAATCGTTTCATTATCAAGTTCTATAACAGGTATGTAATCTCCATGATCTGCTGTTAATATTATCAAAGTGTTTTCAAGATCAATATTTTTAATGATTTTTCCAATCCAATAATCTATCGCCGAAACCATCTTTTCATATTTACTTTTTCCAAATTTTTCTGCCGAAAAATTTTTTGGTACGATTATTGGAGCATGCAAATCAAAAATATGAATATAAAAAAACCAAGGGGTTTTAGCGCTAATAGATGATAGAGTCTGGATAATGTTATTCCCTAAGCCGTCAAACAGTGAAACAGAGTTTTCATATGTTGAATCTGAATTTTGAAAATCATTGGTAAGTCCAAAATCTTTTGTGATAGATGGAGCAGTAGCGAAAGCACTGTATCCATGATTTTTTAAAATTTTTACATATGTTGTTATGTTTGCATCAAATTTATGGAATTTGTCAGTACTCATTCCAGTTCTAAATGGAAATAATCCTGTGAAAATACTGCTCATTGCTACAGGTGAAACAGCTGCGGGGCTAATTGTCTGTGGAAATGCAGCACCATTTTTAATTAAAAAATCAATATTAGGTGTAATTGAGCTTAAATTTTCACCAATACATTTGTCGGATTTAAGTGAATCAACTACTATTAGTAAAATATTAGGTTTGGACACTGTTGAAAAAACTTTTTTCATATATGTAAAGCTTATTTTGCATTAATTAGTAGTTAAGTCCAAATATTAGAAATTTCTGAGATGACTATTCTATGACAAATGATTTAATGTCTATATTTGCTGGGAAAAAAGTTCTCATTACTGGAGGAACAGGTTCACTTGGGCAAGCATTAACGGAGAGAATACTAAATTCAGACGTAGAGCAAATAAGAATTTTGAGTAGAAATGAGTTTAAACAAATTTCCATGGAAACAAAATTGCCAGATGAACGTCTAAGATTTTTAATTGGTGATGTGCGTGATAAGGATAGGCTAATTCGAGCACTTGATGATGTTGATATTGTTTTTCATGCAGCTGCATTAAAACATGTTCCAAAAGTAGAATATAATCCATTTGAAGCAATAAAGACAAATGTACAAGGTTCACAAAATGTTATTGATGCATGTCTTGAAAATGATGTTCAAAGAGCAATATGTATTGGAACTGATAAAGCAGTTTCACCATTAAACACATATGGTGCCACTAAATTACTCATGGAAAAATTATTTATCACAGCAAAGCGTTATTCGAATCCGAAAAAACACCCAACAAAATTCTTTGCAGTAAGATATGGAAATGTTTTTGGAAGTAGTGGTTCAGTAATTCCAAAATTCATTGAGCAGATAAATAACAATAAAAAAATTACAATCACAGATCCCACAATGACCAGATTTAGTATAACAATGAACCAAGCATTAGATTTTATTTTAAAAGCAACTCAAAAAGGTCATGGAGCAGAAGTGTTTATTCCAAAACTTAAGGCTTATTCCTTACAACAAATTCATGATATTTTGTCAAACTTAACTAATGCCAAGGATCATGAGATAATCGGTATGCGTACTGGTGAAAAGCAACATGAATTACTAATAAATTCTGATGAGATGCGTGACGCCTGGTCATATGATAATATGTTCGTGCTTCTCAATGATTTACATGAAAGTAAAAATTTAGAAGAAGTATATCCAGGAATAAAAAAAATTGAGGATCTTGATGTTTATTCCTCAGCCAAAACTCAGCAATTATCTACAGAGGAAATAACAGAAAATATCAAAGATTTACAACTGTTATAATTATAAAATAACAAAAAGTCTCCTAATGAAATTCATATAATAATTATTTATTAAACCTTAATCTTTCTATTGACCTAATATTAGATATCAATTCTTTTAGTAACTCAGTGGTTATAGATGTGGATGCGTCTGGACCTTTGGAATTTTTCAATTTGACATGTTTTTCGATTGATATCTGTTTTGCACGTGTCTGTTTTTTTAATAACGCAAACAAAAAAGGTGCGTCTATACCAAGACTATGATCAGAAAAACCGTCATATTTGATTGCCTTTTTCCAATCAATTTTTTCGAATGGTGCTGGATATTCTGAAATACAA
>Ga0208747_1000660_pt1 | contig 10454 bp, 12 predicted proteins | sample Knorr_S7_td_AAIW_FD_185597 | JGI IMG/M metagenome (GOLD analysis project Ga0208747, IMG submission 185597) | Marine microbial communities from Southern Atlantic Ocean transect - Knorr_S7_td_AAIW_ad_750m_LV_A (SPAdes) (version 2) | ecosystem: Environmental > Aquatic > Marine > Oceanic | place...
ATTATTGAAAAAGTTTTAGATGAAATCAGTTTCACTGCAACTGATAGAAGTGGAACTACTTTAGTTTTATCACTAGCGTTTTAATACAAAGAATTTAAAAGAAATTATTCTTTAGAAAAACCGGCCTTTTATAGGCCGGTTTTTTTTTGAATATTCCGATTCCTCCAAATCCATTAATATGCAGCATTTTAAGCTTACGTATATTATTTTGATTAATTCCACCCAGTGCTAGTACACTTACTTTAGTTGAATGTGACAACAAGTTAAATTTATTTATTCCAAGATAATTTTTTGATTTTTTAATATTAAAAACAGGAGAAAGAAAAATTGCACTACATCTTTGTGAAATTTTTTCTTGAATTTCAATTTGATTATGTGCTGAACCTAAAATTATAAAATTTTTATTTTCTAAATTTAAAAATCTTTTTTTTTTATTAAATGAGGGAATATAAATACCATCGGATCTTACTTTTATTGCTAATTTGACGTCGTTTGATACAAAAAGTTGATATCTATTTTTTTTACAAGCTTTTGCTATTTTAATTAATTCTACTTCTCTTTTTGAATCATTATAATTTCTGTAAATAATACCAATATTTGTGATATTATTTTTAAATATTTGATTATTGTAATGGTCTAAAAAAATAAAAACTTTCGGTAAATTGTTATGCATGTGGATGTACAAAGATTAAACACAGTTAAAAATCACGTTAAAGAAATTCTTGATAAAAAACAACTTAAAATTGCGCCACAAATCATAGCTGTTACAAAGACATTTCCAATAGAAAAAATTATCCCTTTAATAGAAATTGGCCATCTTCATTTTGGTGAAAGCAAGTTTCAGGAAGCAGAGAGTAAATGGATTGAAATTAAAAATAAATATAAAGGATTGCAATTACACATGCTAGGTAAACTGCAATCTAATAAAGTAAAAAAAGCAGTTAAATTATTTGATTATATTCATTCACTTGATAATGCAAAAATAGCAAAAAAAATAAATCAATATCAGGAAGAACTGGATAAAAAAATTAAAATTTTTATTCAAGTCAATCTTTCTAAAGAAAGTCAAAAGTCAGGTATTATGTTAAATGATATTTCTAATTTTTATAGTTATTGCACCAAAGAACTTTCGCTAAATATTATTGGTTTAATGTGTTTGCCTCCAATAAATTTGGATTCTAGTAAATTTTTTCAAATATTAAAGCAAACATCCGAAAAATTTAATTTAAAAGATCTTAGTATGGGAATGAGTTCTGACTACGAACAGGCGATATTAAGTGGATCAACTTATTTAAGGCTGGGGACAATAATTTTTGGAGAGCGATCTATCTAATTAATAGAAATCTTTGTTTTTCCACTAATTAAAGGAATTATTTTTAGAAAATCTTTTTTTGCTATAGCAATACATCCTGCGGTAGTTTTATTTTTATTATTTTTTAAGTGTAAAAAAATTGCACTTCCTTTATTTTTTATTACTGGATTGCAATTATATTTTATATTAATCAGTAAATCGTAAATCATATCTTTTCTATAAAGTTTTTCGGCTTGATATTTAAAAGGAAAACTTATTTCCTGATTATATTTATTGCTTTTGCTGTCATTACACCATCCCATGTTTTTTTTTATAACTTTTGTTCTTATTTTACATTTTGGAGTTCTAATTCTATCTTTTCTGTAATAAAGCGAACCGAGTTTAAATGTTCCTTTTGGTGTTGCAAAATCTCCCTCCTTTTTGAAGCTAGTTATACCGGATTTACCAATACTACATTTTAATTTATAATTTTTGTATAATAACAAATGCTTTTTAATTTTAATATTCATGACGTATATTTTAGATGAATAATTTAACTATATCAATTTATAGAAATGAAGTTTTCACGGAAATTATAAATGAAATAGACTTGTTCTCTAAGTTTGAAATCAAACCATATAATGATTTAAATTTATGTATTAAAGATTCTATTTCAAATAACCAATTAATTATCTTTTTCTTAAATGAAATAAGTAAAAAAGATTATGAAAAAATACCAAAAAATTATTTTCCAATAATTGTAATTACTAAAAATTATAAATCAAAAAATATATTATTAGATAAATTTGTTGAACAACTGAATATACCTTTTAGTATATTAGATTTAGAGAAAAAAATAATTTCCCTTTTTTCCAGACATGAATTTAGTAAGAGATCAATAATTAATTTGCAAGGTTATACAATAGATAAAAATGAACGCAAGATTAAAAAAGATGACTTAGAACTTCAACTTACAGAAAAAGAAGTCAATTTTCTTATTTTGTTTAGCAAAAACAACAAACCGTTAAGTAGAAATTTCGTATTAAAAAATGTATGGAATTATTCTTTGAAAAGTGAAACCCATACTATTGAAACTCATATTCACCGATTAAGAAAAAAAATTTTTCTAAAATTTAATGATGGTAATTTTATAAAAAATAATAATAAGGGGTATTATATTTGAAAAAAAAATTACGAAATTTTATTGCTAAAGATTTATTTTCTGCGAAATATAAAAAACGTGTTGTTAAACCTAAAAAAGGTAAAGGAAGTTATAAAAGAAAAAGAATAAAACTAGCTTAGTCTAGCGCCTATTTTTTGAATAATCTTTGATGCCATTTCAGTTCCTTTTTGAAGACTTTCTTTTACTGATAAGTTATTAACATGACTATGTAGGAAACCTGCTGCAAAAAGATCACCCGCACCTGTTAAATCAACAATTTTTAAATTCTTTTTACTATCACATTCTACTACTTCATTTTTTTGTATCGCAATACTTCCCTTTTCACCTCGAGTAATAACAAGAAGTTTTCCTAATTTTTTCCCGAATGAAATAACCTCATCAAAACTTTTAGCTTCAATTAAAGATAAAATTTCTTGTTCATTGGAAAATGTAATATCTAATTTATTATTTACTAAACCAAAAAAACTTTTTTTATGCCTTTCCACACAAAATTGATCTGACAATGACATCGCTGTTTTTTTGGATATACTAATAGCTTTATTAAATGCTTTTTTAGGATCGCCCTCATCCCATAAATAACCTTCTAAAAAAATTAATTCACTGTTTTTAACTGCATTGCCATCAATGTCTTTGTCACTGATTTTTCCAGCAATGCCCAAAAAGGTACACATGGTTCTTTCAGAATCTGGTGTAATTAAAATTAAACAGGTTCCTGTTGGTGTTAATTCTTCTTTTTTTTGATAGCAATATTTTACCTTTTCGTTTGTTAAACTTTTTTCATATTTATTACCTAATTCATCATTGTTTACTTTTCCAATAAACGAAACTAGATTACCTAATTGCGATAAACCAACAATAGAATTTGCAACTGAACCACCTGCAATTGTTTTCTCAATTTTCAAATTTGATAATAGTTTTTTGAATTCAGCTTCATCAACAAGTTTCATTGTGCTTTTAGTGAGATTATTTTTAGATAAAAAACTTTCTTCTACTTTACAAATTACATCAACTATAGCATTTCCAATTCCCAATACTTTCATCCGAGTTCCTTGTTGTTGTATTTACAATATTTGACTATTACACATGTTTTACATGAAGGCGTTCTTGCTTTGCAAGTATATCTTCCATGAAGCAATAAGGTATGACCCGCTTTTTTTAAGTATTTTTTAGGAACTACTTTGTATAAATTTTCTTGAACTTCATCAGGATTTTTTCCATAAGCTAAACCCGTTCTGTTACTCACCCTGAATACATGTGTATCTACTGCAATAGTAGGCATTCCAAAACCTTCATTTAAAACAACACTTGCAGTTTTTTTTCCGACTCCAGGTAAAGCATACAAATCATCAAAATTTTTTGGAATTTTTCCGTTATGTTTTTCAATTAATTGTTTAGATAATAAATAAATACTTTTAGCTTTGTTTCTAAAAAGACCTATGCTTTTAATTAATTTTTCTATCTTTTTCCTTCCCAATTTAACAAAATGTTCTGGCTTATTGTATTTGGAATAAATGTTTTTAGTGACGTTATTAACATTAACGTCAGTACACTGCGCGGACAAAACAACTGAAACTAATAGAGTAAATTTGTTTTTGTATTTAAGATCGCTTCTAGGATTTTTTATTATTTTGCTTAGATTCTTAAAAAGAGAATTTATTTCTCCTGGTTTCATTTAATTCCAGATGTTATATATTAGTTTTCCCCATTAAATTAACCATTAAAACTCCTGCAATAATTAACCCTAATCCTATAATTGTATAAAGATTTGGTATTTGATTAAATTTAATAACCCCAACAGTTGCAGTGGCAATAATAGTTAATCCTGCAAAAGAAGCGTATGTAACACCTACAGGTATAGTCTTCATAACATGAGACAAAGAATACATACAGAGAACGATTGTAATTGCAGTTATAATACTAGGTATCCATAATGTAAAACCTTCGGCGCTCTTTGCAAAGGTATTTGATGCAGTTCCCAAAACTACGGCCAAAACTAAAAATAAATATGAAACAATTGCACTCATTTTAAATATTCTTGTAGTTTATTTAAGATTTATTTGAAATTCAAAACGTTTCTCATTGAGTAAAGACCTGGTTTTTTACTCATTAACCACTTAGCTGCAGTCAATGCACCTTCTGAATAAAGAGCCCTATCAAATGCCTCGTGGTCCAAGGTGATGGTCTCTTTTCCGCTTGAAAAGAGAACTTTATGATTTCCTACAATTTCACCTTTGCGGATTGAATTAAAATTGATTTTTTTACTGTAAGGAAAGGTCTTTTTATTTAAAAATTTTTCCCCTAACAATTTATGAAAATCTTGTTTTTTCCCTACCGCGATACCTTTCCCGAGCATCAGTGCTGTTCCTGACGGATGATCTTTTTTATGTTTATGATGTACTTCAAAAACCTTACTTAAAAAATTATCACCAAGAGATTTTGAAGCTATTTCTGTCAAATACATCAATAGATTTATTCCCAAACTCATATTACCAGCTTTTAATATTGGGATTTTTTTAGAATATTTTTTTACTAAATTTTCTTCTTTTTTAGAAAAACCAGTCGTTCCAATGACTACTCTTTTTTTTAGTTTAGATGCAATTTTTAGTACTTCTAATGTGCATTTTGGAATTGTGAAATCTATAATTATATTTGCATTTTTAAATGCAGATTCTGAATTTAATTGAGGTCTTAAACCAAATACTTTTTTATTAATTATTCTGTTTTCTGTAATCGAAACTAGTTTGAAATTTTTTTCACTTTTAGACGATTTGATAAGTTGCTGTCCCATTCTTCCAAGGCATCCGGTAATTGCTAAATTAATTTTTTTCATTTAACTTTTCCAAAATCTTTTAGCTTTTTCAAAAAAATTTTTAATACCTGGATTTGTTTTTGAATCTTCTAATTTTTTAAATTGTTCCAAAAGGTTTTTTTGTTCTTTTGTTAGAGAAATGGGAACTTCTGTTATTGTTCTTATATACAAATCACCATAATCTTTGTTTCTCATTATTGGCATTCCCTTATCTCTTAATCTAAACTGTTTGCCATTTTGAGTTCCCGCGGGTATTTTAACTTTTGCTTTTCCTCCATCTATTGTTGGTACTTCAATTGTTGTTCCAAGTGCTGCATCCGCTAAAGAAACAGGAAATTCAAAAAAAAGATTTTCTTCAGATCTTTTAAAAATATTATGAGGTTCAACTGACACAAAAATATATAAATCTCCGTTTCCACCTCCCTTTATACCTGCTTCGCCTTTACCTGATAATCTAATTCTTGTTCCGTCATCCACTCCCTTTGGTATATTTGTAGATATTTTTTTTCTAGTTTGCTTTTTACACATGCCTTTACAATCTTTACACGGTGAAGAAATTTGTTCTCCTGATCCGTTACATTCTGGACATGTTTGTTGAATTGTAAAAAACCCCTGACTAGATCTTACTTGTCCTTGTCCGCCACACGTTGAACACGAAATTGGTTTTGACCCAGGTTCTGCTCCATATCCATTACATCTTCCGCATTTTTCAGAAGATGAAAAATTAATTTCTTGTTTTTTACCATTGTAAACTTCTTCCAAAGAGATAGATAAATCATATCTTAAATCTGCACCTCTAAAATCCGAAGATCTTCTCTGTCTTCTTCCTCTACTCCCTCCGAAACCTTCAAAAAAATCATCAAATATATCCGAACCAAAAATATCTGAAAAGGCGTTAGAAAAATCAAAATTTGAAAATCCACCTCTTCCTCCCGCTCCTTCAAAAGCTGCATGACCAAATTGATCGTAATTTGTTCTTCTCTCTTTATCAGAAAGCACGTGGTAAGCTTCGCTGGCTTCTTTAAACTTGGTTTCAGCAGCTTTATCACCTTTGTTCCTGTCCGGATGATGTTTGAGAGCTAATTTTCTATAAGCTTTTTTTATTTCTTCAGATGAAGCAGATTTAATAACACCCAAGACTTCATAATAATCTTTTTTTGCCATACATTTATCGACAACTTTTTATTTTTAGCCTTAGGCTCTTTTTTCTTTATCTTTATCGTTTTTGTCTTCTTTTACTTCTTCAAAATCGGCATCAACAACGTTTTCTTTATTTTGGCTTTCGTTTTTTGTGCTTTTGTTTTGTTGTGGTCCCTTTTTCCCAGAATCTTTTTGCTGACTTTTATATATAGCCTCACCAAGTTTCATTGAAGATTGAACTAAAGATTGTGTTTTTTTCTTTACTTCCTCTGTGTTTGTACCTTTAAGTGCATTTCTTAAATCAGCAATTCCGGTTTCTATAGCTTTTTTATCAGTTTCAGAAATCTTACTTCCATGCTCTTTTAAGTTTTTTTCGGTAGTATGGATAATAGTGTCAGCTTGATTTCTTGCATCAACTGTTTCTCTCTTCTTTTTATCCGTCTCTTTATTTGCTTCTGCATCTTTTACCATGTTCTTAATTTCTTCATCACTGAGACCGCCAGAAGCTTGAATCTGTATTTTTTGTTCTTTTCCAGTCCCTTTATCTTTTGCAGAAACACTTACTATTCCATTTGCATCAATATCAAACGTCACTTCAATTTGTGGAACTCCTCTAGGAGCATTTGGTATCCCTACTAGTTCAAAATTTCCTAACAATTTATTATCGGTTGCCATCTCCCTTTCTCCTTGCAAAACTCTAATAGAAACAGCCGGTTGATTATCTTCAGCAGTTGAAAAAACTTGGCTTTTTTTGGTTGGAATTGTTGTATTTTTTTCAATAAGTTTTGTAGAAACTCCTCCTAGTGTTTCGATACCCAGTGATAATGGTGTTACATCTAAAAGTAGAACATCCTTAACATCTCCTTGAAGTACTCCACCTTGAATAGCTGCTCCCATTGCAACAACCTCATCAGGATTAACACTTTTATTTGGAGTTTTCCCAAAAAAAGTTTTTACAGTTTCAACTATTTTTGGCATTCTTGTCATTCCACCAACTAAAACTACTTCATTTATTTCTGCCGCACTAAATCCGGAATCCTTTAAAGCTATTTCGCAAGGTTTAAGTGTTTTTTTCACTAAATCCTCAACTAATGCTTCTAGTTTTGCTCTTGTTAATTTTATATTTATATGTTTTGGACCGGTTTTATCCGCAGTAATAAAAGGCAAATTAATTTCAGTTTGTGCTGCTGAGGAAAGTTCAATTTTCGCTTTTTCGGCAGCTTCTTTAAGTCTCTGCAGAGCTAACTTATCAGTTCTTAAATCTATACCATTGTCTTTTTTAAATTCACTAGCTAAATATTCAACAATCTTATCGTCAAAATCTTCTCCGCCTAAAAAAGTATCACCATTTGTAGATTTTACTTCGAACACACCATCACCAATTTCAAGGATTGAAACATCAAATGTGCCACCACCTAAATCATATACAGCTATTTTTTTTCCTCCTTTTTTATCTAGGCCATAAGCTAAAGAGGCTGCGGTAGGTTCATTAATAATTCTAAGTACTTCCAAACCAGCAATTTTTCCAGCATCTTTTGTTGCTTGTCTTTGAGAATCATTAAAGTAGGCTGGTACTGTAATAACAGCTTGTTTTACTTCTTGTCCCAAATATTTTTCTGCTGTTTCTTTCATTTTTTGCAAAATAAAAGCGGATATTTGTGAAGGAGAATATTTCTGCCCCCTTGATTCTAGCCAAGCATCGTTGTTGTCTGATTTAATAATTTTATATGGTGCTTTTGCAACATCTTTTTTAACTGTTTCGTCATCAAAATTTCTTCCGATCAATCTTTTTACTGCAAATAAAGTATTTTCTGGATTAGTTACGGCTTGTCTTTTTGCTGATTGACCAACCAGTTTTTCATTGTTTTCGCCAAATGCAACAACAGAAGGAGTTGTTCTAGCTCCTTCGGCATTTTCTAATACTTTTGCTTGTGTGCCTTCCATTACAGCCACACAAGAATTTGTTGTTCCTAAATCAATTCCTATAACTCTACTCATAATATTAGTTTCCTTTGTTGTGGTATATGGGTGTTTTTTTGATTACTACAAGCTAAAAAGGTCACTTTTTTTCCTCTTTTTCCTCTCTTTTTTTAGCAACTCCAACCAAGGAGGGTCTAAGCAAACGATCTTTCATCATATAACCTTTTTGAATTTCTTGAACAACTGTACCAGCTTCTTTGGTATTGTTCTCAACTTCCAGCATAGCTTGATGAAAATTTGGATCAAACTTTTTGTTAATGCATTCTATTGCTTCAATTCCATTTTTTTTAAAGATAGATATTAGATCTTTTTTTACAATTTCTATGCCATCAATAATTTTATTTAAATCTTCATTATTTTTTAAACTTTCATCATTTTTAAATGAAATAATAGCACGATCAATATTATCGATAAGTGATAAAGATTCCGCAGCAAAATTAAAGCCGCCAAATTCAAATGCTTCTTGCTTTTCCTTTTCAAATCTTCTTCTTTGGTTTTCCATTTCGGCCATTGTTCTGAGCAGTTTTTCATGAGTGGTTTTTAATTTTTCTTCCGGAGTCTCTTCTTTTATCGGCGTAGATTTTTTTTCTTTTTGTTCATTTTTTTCAGAAGCATGTTTATCTTCAGATGATACTTTTGCTTGTTCTTTTTTCTCTGATTTTGTCATCGGTATGATATATGGTCACTTAAAGAGAAAATACTAGAGTGAAATGAAAAAAATTAAGGAAATATTAGTAGGAACAAATAATATTGGAAAATATAAGGAAATATGTGATTTGTTACCAAAAGAAGTAATAAAATATTCTCCAAAGGAATTTAAAATTTTAACACCAGAAGAAACTGGAGAAAGTTTTGAAGAAAACTCTTTTCTTAAAGCATCATACTTTTCTAAAAAGACAAATTTGGTCTGTTTGTCTGATGATTCGGGTTTAGAAGTTGATCTTTTGGGTGGAGCTCCTGGAATTTATTCTTCTAGATGGAGTGGGAAAAAAAATAATTTTAATTTGGCAATTAATAAAGTTTTTAAAGAAATGAATAAAGTTAAAAAAAATTGGAAAAATAATTGTACTGCAAAATTTGTTTGTTGTTTAACCATTTTTTGGCCCGATAATAGAAGTTATTTAGCCAAGGGAATAGTAAATGGTAAAATTTCTAATAAAAAAAAAGGAAATAATGGATTTGGTTACGATCCAATTTTTATACCTAATGGATACAATAAAACATTTGCTGAAATGGAACCAAAAGTCAAAATGTCTATTGATCATAGATTTAAAGCTTTTAATAAAATAAAAAATTTTTTTATTAATAAACTTTAATAAATTCTTTTTCACCTACTTTGTAAATTTTGAGTTGTTGTAAACTTAAATTGTCTTTTATAATAAATTCTCCTTGTAAGCCTTTAAATCCATTTTTGTTGAATAATTGGTCAATTTTAAAATTAAAATTATTATTGGACCAGCAGTAGTAAATTAACCCTAAAGCATCGTATGCCAATATAGAAATTTCATTAGGTTTTTCATTATATGTTTTAAAATATCTCTTCTCAAATTTTTTTAAGTTATCGTAATCGATTGATGGAAAATGTAAATTACGTAATGAATTTTCACCAAATAGCGTGTTGTCAAACCATTGATTGAGTGTAAAAAAATTAATTTTTTCACTTGAAACGTCTGAAAACATAAATGAGGCCAATACACTTTTTAAACGCTCTCCAAAATCAACAACAAAAACAGAATCAAAATTAACTTTGCCTAAAGTATGTTTTTGTTCCAATTTTTTTAATTCATGTTTATCTTTATCTAACTCCGATTTTTCTAATATTTTTATTCTTCTTTCGAGATCTTTTTTTCTTTCTCTATACTTAGTTATTTTCTCTATTTCTCCAGTTATTTTTTTTGGATCGCTGTCATAAGAATAAGTTCTATAAAATTTTAATATATCTTTTTTTGCAATAGATTCTGTTTGGTAATTAAAGTCTGATCTTGGTGATAAAAGTAATGTTTTAGAAACTTTTATTTCATCAAAATATTTTTTTAAAGTACTCATCTGTG
>Ga0208747_1000661_pt1 | contig 10447 bp, 6 predicted proteins | sample Knorr_S7_td_AAIW_FD_185597 | JGI IMG/M metagenome (GOLD analysis project Ga0208747, IMG submission 185597) | Marine microbial communities from Southern Atlantic Ocean transect - Knorr_S7_td_AAIW_ad_750m_LV_A (SPAdes) (version 2) | ecosystem: Environmental > Aquatic > Marine > Oceanic | place...
TAACACATCCATATCTTTATCAAAATCCATATCCACCGCGTAGACCGAATAAGCACCATCAGCATCAGTCGTGATAGTGTGAGCCGTGAAACTTTCCGATCCATCATTTTCGTACCAGGCGATCTTGTCATCGGAGACTGAAGCTGATAACACATCCATATCCCCATCTTCATCCATATCTATAGCAAAAACAGAACGGGCCCAGTCTGTATTTGTAGTGATTGTGTGCGCTGTAAAACTTTCAGAACCGTCATTTTCGTACCAGGCTATCTTGTCATCAGTTTCAGAAGATGATAAGACATCTATGTCTCCATCTTCATCCATATCCACTGCGTAGACCGAATTGGCTCCCTCAGTACTAGTCGTGATGGTATAAGGCGTAAAACTTTCTGATCCATCATTTTCATACCAGGCAATCTTGTTATCTGTGTATGAGGCTGATAAAACATCCACGTCTCCATCCCCATCTACATCTATAGCAAAGACACAATTGGCTCCGGCGGCACTGGTTGTGATAGTATGTGCCGTGAAACTTTGCGATCCGTCATTTTCATACCAGGCAATTTTGTTATCCTGGTAAGAAGCTGATAGCACATCCATATCACCATCTCCATCCACATCTATAGCAAAAACAGAACGAGCCAAATCAGCATCGGTTGCAATCGTATGAGCCGTAAATGTTGGCTGCGCAACCAAAAGAGAAGATACCGAAAGTATAAATAGAATATTACTGCGCATCAATCATCCCTTTACCATATCCATTGAGAGGAATTGACTTTGCATCGGGGTCAAGAATAATACTTTCCTGGTTAATACTAAACTCCGTCTGCCCCATGGATCGTGCATTAAAACTAATTAAAGCGATATCCCCTGTTCCACTAACAGAGTTGCCGCCTGGTCCAAGATAGGTAATATAAATTGTCAGGACACCATTGCTGGCATCATCTTCAAATATGAAGAATGGCGAATTTCCACCTTCGAAAAGAGAGCCTTGTGTTACAGATTTGACTGAAAGTTTATTGGAATCATAATTCACTTCAATCTGGGCCATGCCTACCTTTTCAAGCTTCATGGCATAAACGTTCACTCCTACCGTACCGCCAACTGTGGTCTCCACTCTACTAGGATGAAATACAAGTGCCGGAGGATAAATTCCTTTTTCAGCCGCTGATTCCAAATCCAGAGAATTGTCAAAAAGTGGCTCATGTAATTCACAAGAAATCATAAACAAGCAGCAAAGTATGATAATTTTTTTAATCAAGCGCAATATAGAACCTCAATTGAGGGCTTTTCAGTTGTGGGTTATACACCAAATCAAAACCGGATTTCTCAGTGGTTGCATCATCTCGAACTTGTCCAGATAGATAAGCATGCACCATATTGGCAACCCAAACAGCACCACCGGCATATGCCACCATAAGTAACTGGTCATTGGCCGCAGACTCCTCATCTAGCATTTTTCTTACTTCAGCCTTTATATTTGCAATTTCTCCGTGATCGGTGGCAGCTTCGTAATTCGGATATATGATTTCCAATTCATCGTAAGCATCTTGATATTGAGTATAAGTCATGTAGGCAGCTCCACCAATTGCCAATTCGGATCCAAGCCAAATCCATCCCCATGCTTTTCTTCCTGAATAGAATTGCCCCCACCCTGGTAAAACGGTAGAACGTAACAATGATCCCAATTTGGCTTGTCGAAGTCTTCTTGCTGCTTCTCTTGCCGCTTCTGCTGCCCTCTGTTCAGCCAACAGTTGTGCTTCTCGCTCTTTTTCTGCTTTTTCTTCCAGTAAAGACTGGGGCGAAATTTTATTCATTAAATTCCAAGCAAGCAGTCCAATCTCTGTAATTAATCCATTTGGATCACCATTATACAAGGATTTCCTGGATTCAACAACACTACCGGTTTCTACAGATATTAAATCAACCTCCATCGTAAACCACTCTCCTGCTTTGATAACAGACCCTATAACGACATGATCTACTCCTAAAAGATTTCCGATTTCCACTGCACATGATTCGTTAGTACAGGTTTCATCTGATACATCACGCTCCTCAAGTATTTCTTTTACAGTCTCTTGTGAAACGATGGCACCTACTGATTGGGTGTTTTCTAATGCAATAGTGAATTGATCTGTGAGGACCTCTGACTCTAATACACTGATTCCCTCGTTTTCAAATACCAAGACAGCCATAGTATTGTAAGGTCTATCCTGTGCGTTGAGCAGTACATTAAAAATGAGAAAGAAAATGGCAACCTGTGCCTTTATATATTTTATATTGAGCTGCATATTAAAATTTTTAGATATATACATCGTCCAAAGAGTAAACATATCTGTGAAGGTTATTAATTCTAAACTCTATCTACAATTAGAATTTAAAAATTTTCATGAATTATTCTCCTAAACCATTTATTAAATATAATTAGTTCTATTTATTGACAAAATGATATTCGTCACATTAGAGGCGTTTCATTTAGTTATTGCAGCCACTTTTACATTCTTCCATAGTCTCAAATGGAACCACTCCACCGCATCCGCCCCATAAAAATTCCTTACAATTCCCTGAATCCTGATCATAATAATATCGTGGAATTGCAGCTAGACACACCCCAGGGTCAGGGATTAAATAGCATGCGTCATCCAAAGGTTCAGATTTATCACATGCCATCAAAAATAAGATTAATTTGAACCATAAGTGTTTCATTTTATAAGTTGTTCAAATGCAAATTTGTTAAGTATTTCGTGCCCACCTTCAAATAAAGTCAGACTAATATTATGAGAGTCTTTAAACAAGAATATTTTCCTTCCTGATATGAAACCATAATCTCCCAAGGGTTTTCTATTTTCTAGGAGTGATAGTTTTTCTTTATCTGATACATATTTGCTCTTATCTTTTTCATTTATATCATTCAGTAGCTTATTATAGAAATTAATTGAGTGCGTAATTGGAATTACTCCATTACCAATTCCATCATAGACTCCAGTAAATATATCTAAACTGGAATAATTCAGTTTTTCTTTTGGTGTTTCCCAGTATATCGGAGATTTTTCCTTCGCTTTCTTTTCATTTATTACTCCACCAGTCGATTCTGTACACGCAAGAATATCATTTGCATATTCTAGTTCTCTTATTTTTGTTTCATCGTACCATCGAAGTAAATCAACCAACGGAACCCATGACGAAAATTTTTTAATTCTATGCTTAGATTTCATAAACATGGCAATCGTTGCATAACCACCACCACTCGTGCCAATCATATATATTCTGGAAGTGTCAACATTGGCATTATTTATAGCAAATTCAATAGAAGCATCAATATCTGTAATTGCTAATTCACTACAGCATGCATTTTTACTATTATTCGCTCCCCTAAAATCAGGGTGTATATAATTATAATCTTTCTCAGCCGATTGTACATTGATTGAATCAAACTGACTGTAGTCATAACTCCAAGTATGTAAACTTACAATTAGAGGCTGTGGAAGTTTGGATTTTGTTTTATAGAAATATGCTTTTTGCAATACCCCGTCAATGGGAGATTTAATCTCTACAATTTCAAACTCACTACTCCAATCTTCGGAAGTTGTTTGGGCATTTACTTTTAAGAGAGTAAGAATTAAAGCAAAAGTTGTTAACCAATACTTCATATAGAAAATTACATAATAAACTACCGCAAACAAAAAAGCCTCCGTGAAGAGGCTCAATTGCTTTTTATTCTGATGAAAAATTAATTATTCATTTCCGGAGGTGCTAAGATCAGGCCGAAACTTAACAATCTGTCTCATCCTAGATCGTATGACTTTCTGATAAATCTTATTCAAACGCTCTGCTTCAGCTTTCCCTAACACTGTTTGCATTGCTGCCCTAGCTCCTAGCCCTGCGCCCGCGCTGCCACTTATATCTTCCATTTTTTTCATTGGGTAAGCCCAGATCCAAGTGTCCGGGTTTTCTCCACTTACAACTTTATATATTTCATGTGATACATCACTTTTATTTGTTGTTTTTACCTTTTTCATTGCTTGCAAAAACTCTAAATATTCCGAATTGGTCCCAGGAACCGTGTAATTGTAAGATATGTGTGCCATTTCCCACATTGCTGGATTATAGCTTACTTCAGGCAGATATACCCAAAAATCAATTGAATTATTATTATTATCACTATATGGTAAAATATATTTGTTATAATGATCAATATCAGCCTGGCTTCTTACCCTATCATCAAATGCTTTCCAAGTATGAGGACCAGAAAACCCCATTAATGATCCAGCATTAGGCCCACTTATCACATCAAAATGATATTCTGGCCAAGAACCTTGACCATGAAATTTTGCTACATGATCCGCCAATCCTTTTTGCAATTGTTTTACTTTTCCATCTTTAGGTGTCATGTACCAAGTACGCCATACAGTCTGGTCATTATCTTGAGCGCCAACAAGGCAGAGTGACACGATATATATAAAGGCTAATATTACTTTTTTCATAATTAACTCCTTTGATTATTACTGTAAACTACGAAGTATACTACTTATACACCAATTTGTCGAGAAAAGCGGAGAGAGTGGGATTCGAACCCACGGTACGCTATTAACGTACACACGCTTTCCAAGCGTGCGCCTTCAGCCACTCGGCCACCTCTCCTAAATCATATTATCAAGGAGAAATTTCCAAGATATTAGAAAAATTTTATTCTGCTTTTTGTTCAGTTTTGTCGGATTCAGCAATTTCTTCTGAATTATCTTCTGAAGGTTCTGCCGTAACCTTTTCTTCTACAGCTTTATCTTCAGTTGTTTCTTCATCTAGGGATGTTTCCTCATCAGATTCCTCTTTGGATTCTTCAGCCGGAGTTAATTCTTTTTCATCATCTTTTGCGGATTCACCATCAGTATTTTCTACTTCAGATGTGTCCTCCGTTGGTTCTTCTACTGTCTCTTCAGCAGCTTTTTCTAAAGGAGGCTCCTCTGATACATTATCAGAGAGAGTTTGTTCAATATTTTCATCCACGACATCTTCTTCTGATAGTTCTTCCTTACCATCTTCCGCTTGAGTTTCTTCCAATTTAGTTTCTTTTTCCGGTTCTTTACTGACTGGTTCTTCTGACTTAGAATCTTCTTTTTCTTGAGATTCTTCCTCTAGTATAACAGAATCTTCTGTATCTTTTGATCCGGGATCAGTTTTCCCATTTACAGGAATATCGGCAACTTCTGAACCTTCTGTAGGCATTGTAATATCAGCAAGGTTTTCTTCGTCATCAATTCGCTTTAAAGCAGCATCTAGATTTTCACCTTTATTCAATGCAATTGTAGTTTCATTGAAACGCCAAAATCCTTTCTTTTCAGAAGGAATACTTTTCACATATTTAACATACGTTAATTCTTTTTTACTTTGCTTAGATGCTTTCTCTGCAAAACTTTGTTGCTTTTTAGCCATAAATACAATTCTCCTACCTAATACATACTTATCTGAAAATAGCCGGCGAATTTAAGGTCAATTTCCCATTTATTATTAAATTATTCATAGCAGTTCTACTTATCTGGTCGCCATTCATATTCCATCAATTCGCCATCCTCCCAGCTACGAGGTTTCTTTTCACCAGTAATGACACGTATGTGTGTATTATCCAAAAATTCTATTAGACTAATTCGATTCTTCTCAGGATTCTCCATTTCCAACGTCAATATCCACGGTTTCTTATCAAAATTAAATGTGAATTTTCCTTTTTCCTGGTCACTGATTTTTGTCCCTAGTGATAGGCCCTGCATAAAATTGCCTTTAATTTTAGTTTCATCCGGTTCAAATACCCAGATAACTTCAATAATTTGCCCTTTGTAATACCAATTACCTGCCATGCTTCGAATATATTCAATTCCCTCTACATTAACCGGTTCAGCTTGGTTACCAGCAAAATCCTGTGCTTCAACTGATAACGCATATACTACACTAGCACTCAAGGATTTGTCCATAGGGAGTTTTGCATTGGGATATACTCCACCTTTTAAGTATTCATCGAATAGCGGAATTTTATGTTTTGTCACATTATCCTTCAGCCCACCGGTTCTAGACCAAACCATAAAACCATCCTTTAGGTCTTCACTAATTTCAATGGATATTTCAGTGCCCATCAAATTGGAATTTGTCTTCGGGTTGTAAATTGTAATCACGGGTCGAGTTATATCATATTCTACACTGTCAACCACTGTAGATTTTGATTCATTCATGGCCAAATCGATACCTTGAAATACAATATTGTAAATAGAACCATCATTTAAAACAGGTGGATTCTTTGGAGCTTTTGGAGATTCGAATATTGTTTCTAATTCATTGCCGGTAAGGTCAAAAGTAACCGGGGAATTTGGATCAGAATTCCCGCCAATTTGTGTATATACAAATTGACCGGAACTCAAACTTTCCGAAATGTGATATGCAACATTGAGGTTATTTACTGCAGATTTGGGTGCAGGGTATTTAATGGACAGTTCTGGAGGAATATCATCATATACCACACTCATAATAAATTTTTTACCAGTATTGCCTGCTTTGTCTGTTCCTTCCAGTGTAATTCGGTACATAGCATCAGTAACTAGATCTAGATTCGGTAGAGTGGAATTATCATACGCACCCTCATTTAACAATTCTGTTGTCAATTCAAAAGTATGAGGTGCCGCTGGATCAGCTTCACCACCCATATGAATCCAGGTATATTTTCCACCAACCAGTTCTTCGTTTACTGTCCATGTAATTAATTGAGAATTAATACGGGCACTAGTAGTCGGTAAAACTTGAGTAAATTTTGGTTTAGAATTGTCAAAAGTAACATTTTCAGTCAAAGTAATTACTGCCTCATTTCCAGAGCGATCGATCGCAGTGGTAACCAGTTTATATACAGTGCCATCTATCAAATCTGCCTGATTATAGAGTTCACCTTTTGTAAATATACCCTCTTTTAATTCATCACCTGTTAAATCAACTAAAATGGGTGTTGAGCCATCCTGAGGCGTCCAGGCGAGGTTTCCCATGAGCAATGGTTCATTCAACTCATAGCTGACATCCTTTACATTGATAAAGCCATTAGTAACAGGAAATAGTCCAGTAACAACTGGAGGTACATTATCAAAATAAATTGTTCCCAACTCATGGGTTGACGCATTACCTGCCCTATCCGTACCATAAAAAATAACCTGATAACGAGCACCGCTTGTTAATGTTGGTAAAGGATCAAAGTTAACTTCCGGATAATTACCATCTTGAAGCTGATCTCCAACTAGTTTGGATTCATGAGTTTTTGTCGGATCTGGATTCCCTTCAACCCAATTCCATTCAACTTTAGCTTCAGAAAGCACTTCATTTGTTTTTAAACCTAATATAGTATTATTGATATAAGAATCTGCAGCGGGGGCGGTAATAGCTATATCAGGAGGAATATCATCAAAGGTCACTCCGGTGATTTCTTCTGATTTTCCCACGTTTCCAGCTAAATCCTCTCCTTCAACAATGATATTATAGGTCACATTACTCACTAAATTTGTGAGCGCATTTATATTAATACCAGTTTTCTGCCCAATGGATAGCTGATCATCTTTGAGTTCAATTTCATGTGGACTCATGGGGTCTTCTATACCACCTCTTCGATTAAAAACAATTTTTCCCGTTTTCATTTGTTCCTTCAAATCAAAATCGAGAAGTACTCTGTTATAGAATCCATTCGATAAAGGTTGATTAACAATAATAACCGGAGGAGATATATCATATTTGATATTATCTAACCTAACTCCATCTGCTACATTTCCAGCTAAATCTTCTCCAGAGAAGTCAATCTGGTAAATAGTACCATCATTCAAACGAATATCTGTATCAAACGATTCTTCAAAATGATTCCCCTGTTTCAAGCGCTCACCAGAAAGTTCTACCACATGGGGACTATCAGGATCTTCACTGCCTCCAGTACGTATAAAAGACATCTTTCCATTTCCCATTTCTTCTGTCGTAGAATAGGTAATAGCCACAGAATTGACATTGGACCCAGATGGCGGGCTGCTTAAACTTAAATTCGGTGGCAAAATATCAAAGAATACGTCGTTAATCGGCGTTATCTTTCCTGGGTTGCCAGCTTTGTCAAATGCTTCTATCGTAACCCGATAGCGGCCACCATCTGCCAAACTAGAAGTAATATCCAGATCGTAATCAGAATGGACACCTTCTGTCAATTCACCACTTGAAAGAACGACGCGATGGGGTGAATTCACGTCTATAGTACCACTGGTTTGCTCAAAGACCACCGTTGCCTTTTCCAGTGCTTCATTCGCCATATATGAAATAATTGTCGTTTTAATCTGCTCAGAATCCAGAGGTCGACTAATAGAAATTTCAGGTGCCTGGTTATCGAAACTGACATTTTCCAGTTTGATAGTTGCCGCTTCATTACCGGCAGGATCACTACCGGAGAATTCAATATTATAAATGGATCCGTTCACTAAATTGGGGCCATTAGCCAATTGTTGATTCATAAAATTACCCGCCATTAACTCCTTTCCCGATAATTCAACAACTTGTGGAGACTGTGGATCTTCTTCACCGGAAATCCGGGTAAATGTCATGCTACCATTGGCCAAATTTTCACTTAATGAATAACTTAATATATTATCATTTATATACCCATTATTGTTCAATTTAAGAATATTCAATACTGGTGGTGTAATATCAAATGTTATATTATTAACCTGCACGGGATTAGCATCATTCCCTGCCAAATCTGTTCCATTGATTGTCAAGTTATATGTAGCTCCGTCGACCCATTTTAGTTCAGTAAATACTTCATTTTCAAAAACTCCCATTTTTCGCTCTGCTTCATCCAAGATAACTTCTTTTGGAGAGTTTGGATCCACCATTCCAGCTATATGCATAAGCTGAATTTTTCCTATGGCTATATCTTCGCTAATCGAAAATGAAATGGATTCAAGATTCACAAAGGAATTACTTCCCGGTATTGTAATAGCCAGAACCGGCGGTTCATTATCATAAATAATGTTCTTTACAATCGCTTCTGGTGCGCTGTTTCCAGCTGCATCTACACCTTCAAAGCGTATATTATATATTGCACCATTTACCAATCTAATAAAAGACGCTGGTAATTTACCCCCTTGGGTACCTTTTTTCTTTTTGCCTCCTGCCAGTGTGATCATATGGACTGATTTTGGATCAGATGAACCACCGATATGATCAAAATAAATCTTTCCTTCGGCCAAATCCTCAGTAAGCATATAGGAAATATCGGCTTCTCGTATGTATTGGTCATTTACTGGAAGGATATCAATAAATTCAGGCGATATTGTATCGTATAAAACATTATTGACAGACATGTGTTCAGAAGCATTTCCCGCAAGGTCAGTTCCTTCGATAGTGATGTTATATTGAATACCATTAATCAGGTCAGGCGGAGATGAAAAATCAAAATCAACAAATTCACCACCGGCTAACTGTTCTCCGCTTAATGCTTTCAAATGAGGCGCTTTCGGATCATTCCCTTGTGATGTTTCCCAGCGGATGAAGCCCATTTTGATTGGTTCACTAATGATTAAATTCACTTTAGTATGATTTATTGGTTCAGCTGGGAGAGGATTCAGGATAGTTAAGTTTGGAGGCGTCACATCAAACATTACATTATGAATTGTATCGGAAGTTGATTCATTCCCAGCACGATCTAGACCAGTTACTAATATTTGATATAGAATCTGCTCTTCCGTTTCTATATCATAATTTTGAAGAGTATGCATTCCTTCTAGAATATCATTTTCCCGTAAATCATATTCAAATTTCTCACTTTTATCATTAATCCAAATCATTTGTCCTGAAACCAAAGGTTCATTGACTTTGTATTTAACATCAAGAAAATTGACAAAACTGTCTGATTTAGGATGACTAATAACCATTTCCGGAGGCGATATATCGTATGTAATGTTTTCTATTTTTAACTCATCAGATGTATTTCCTGCAAAGTCAGTACCAATAATTGAGATCCGATAACTCATGCCATCACGCAATGCAACACTGTTCACAAGAGCCAAAGGCGCACGGTTTCCTGCCTTTAACTCCATATCAACCAATTCTGCTTCTAATTTTGTATCTGCACCCATATGGGCAAAGAAAACCTTACCGGCAGCAATATCTTCCGATAAAGTCCATCCAAGATCAATATGATTGATAAAAGCGTTGTATTCTGGGTAAAAGGCTGTGAACTCCGGAGGTGTAAGGTCTATCCTTATATCGAGTAATCCCGCCGTTCTAGCCGCATTTCCGGCCCGGTCTGACCCATTCAAGGTGATGGAATAAGTATATCCATCTTTTACATCTGGAATATATAGGTCATCCGAATTATAAGAACCCATGCTCAGAATATTTGAATAAATAAATTCAATGGGATCCGATTGTTTATCGCTGCTTAGCCCATACC
>Ga0208747_1000665_pt1 | contig 10423 bp, 8 predicted proteins | sample Knorr_S7_td_AAIW_FD_185597 | JGI IMG/M metagenome (GOLD analysis project Ga0208747, IMG submission 185597) | Marine microbial communities from Southern Atlantic Ocean transect - Knorr_S7_td_AAIW_ad_750m_LV_A (SPAdes) (version 2) | ecosystem: Environmental > Aquatic > Marine > Oceanic | place...
GGTGGACTTTTGGGGACAATTGCAGTTATAGCCAAACACGAACTTTTGCTTCTTTTGGTGGGAGGTATTTTTGTAATAGAAGCTCTGTCTGTCATTATCCAGGTAGCCTATTTTAAATATACCGGTGGAAAACGATTTTTTAAAATGGCGCCGCTACATCATCATTTCGAGCATTCAGGTTGGGCAGAACCCAAAGTGATTGTTCGTTTCTGGATAGTTGCCGTGGTCCTAGCCATGGTCAGCTTAAGTACGTTGAAATTAAGATAATAATGTTGCTAAAAAACAAAAATATAACGGTGGTTGGTGCTGGGTGTACTGGAGTCGCAACATCAAACTTTCTAGTTTCCAAGGAGGCCTCCGTTGTTCTTGTTGACATTAAGTCTCGCGTTGAATTAGAAAAAAATCTTCTTTCATTATCCCCGAGGGTTCGGACGCTATTTGGGTGTTCTAAGATTCCAGAATCTTCTGATTTGATAGTTCTTAGCCCAGGAGTAAATATTAACGCGTCGTTTTTAGAGGAATCCCGTAGCCAAGGGGTCCAAATTATCAGCGAAATTGAACTAGCATTTCGTTTTACTAAAACACCTATCATTGCTGTAACCGGCACAAACGGAAAGTCGACTGTAACAACCCTCATTGGGGATATCTTAAAACAGGCTGGGAAAAAAGTCGCAGTTGGTGGAAATTTGGGTACTCCTTTCGTTGCTTTACTTGAGCAAGATCCGGTTGATTATTTTGTCTTGGAAATTTCGACCTTTCAGTTAGAGGGCATTAAAACTTTTCGACCAAGCATAGCGGTTATTCTAAATATTACTCCGGATCATTTAGACCGACATAAAACCCTTGAGGAATATGCAGACCTTAAGGGGAGGGTTTCTGCTTTTCAAAATGATGGGGATATTCTGGTTCTCAATAAAGACGATGAAAACGTAATGAAGCAGGGCAAACGCAGTAAGGCAAAAAAAGTTTTTTTCAGCCTTCGCGGCAAGGTTGATGAGGGAGCTTACTTGGAAGATGGTTCCATGTTTACTTGTTTTGATGGAAGAAAACAGCGCGTTTTGTCAGTTGGTGATCTAAAAACAGCGATGCAATTTCAAGCTGAAAACTTATTGAGTTCAATAGCGGTGGCTACTCTTGTTAATGCTACTAAATCTGACATTGCTAACGTCGCCATGAAGTTTGAGGGTCTTGATCATCGGGTTGAATGGGTAAGGACAGTCCGTGGAATAGATTTCGTTAATGATTCAAAAGGAACCAATGTGGGGGCTTTGCAAAAATCTTTAAAGATTTTTTCTCGCCCCATCATTTTGATTGCGGGTGGTAAGGATAAAGGGGGAGATTTTCGAGTTTTAAAAAATCTATTTAAGGAAAAAGTTAAGCACTTGGTTCTTATTGGGGAAACAAAAAATAAACTCCGGGAAGTTTTGAATGGTTCCTTTAGTTATGAAGACGCTGAGAGTATGGAAGATGCTGTCGAGCGGTCCATGGAGAAAGCGATGGCAGGAGATATTGTGTTGCTTTCGCCAGGGTGCTCTAGTTTCGATATGTTTAAAGATTTTATCGAACGAGGAAATCAGTTTAAGGAAATTGTAGGTCGTCTTTGAGTAGGGATTTTTAGTTATTTTTAGGTTCGGTAATGAAAGTCTGAAGTGGGTTGTCTCGGTTTTTGTTTTCTTGCTAAGGCCGATGATTTTGGTTAAGGGTTTGGAATGTATTTTGTGGAGAAAAAGTTGAACCGCTTAAAGTCAAAACCATTCCATTGTGACTCAATACTTCTTGCTGCGACCATCATTCTGGTCTTGTTTGGACTTGTGATGGTGTTTAGTTCTAGCGGGGTATACGCGATGGAAAAATATAACGATGCTTACTATTTTCTAAAACGTCAGGTGATGTGGGTTGCTCTGGGGGCTATGGTAATGCTATCCGCTCGCAAAATGAACTACCGTGAATTAGAAAAATATACCTATTACATCATGGGCGTGGCATTTTTGATGTTAGTAGCAGTGATGATACCTGGTTTTGGAAAAGAAGTTGGGGGAGCAAGGCGTTGGTTGGTTATAGGTGGGTTCACTTTTCAGCCATCAGAACTTGCTAAGTTTGCCCTGATACTATTCATAGCTAAATCTCTAGTGAAACGGTCCGATCAATTAAAAAACTTTGCCTATGGATACTTACCTAAATTAATCGTTCTCGGTTTTTTCTTCGTGCCCATTCTATTTCAACCAGATTTTGGGACCGCAATTACTATATGTGCGGTCACGTTCACAATGCTCATGATAGCAGGGTTACGCTCAAAATTTCTAATCTATTCGATCTTAGCTGTAGTTCCTCTCTTGGTCATTGCAATTATGAATGCCGAGTATCGCATGCGTAGGATAGTTGCATTTCTTAACCCATGGGAACACGAATCAAATGCAGGTTTTCAGGTTGTTCAATCGTTTTATGCATTTGGACGTGGGGGGATATTTGGCACTGGAATTGGTAATAGTAGTCAAAAGTTATTTTATCTTCCAGAAGCGCATACAGATTTTATTTTTTCAGTGATTGGCGAAGAGCTTGGTTTTGTCGGGGCCTTGATTCTTATTTTTCTATTTTCAATGTTGATTTGGAGAGGGTTTGTCATTGCTTATCATGCTAAGGATTCTTTTGGGGTTTATGTGGCGATTGGTTTGACGCTTTTAATTGGCATTCAAGCATTCATGAATATGGGAGTGACTGTAGGCTTGCTTCCAACAAAGGGGTTAACGCTTCCTTTTGTCAGCATGGGAGGGTCATCCCTGGTGGTTCTAATGCTTTCAATAGGGGTGTTATTGAATATCTCAGAAAAACCGATCCAAAATTGACCTGCGGATTATGAAACGAAAAGTTGTGATTGCAGGAGGAGGAACTGGAGGACATTTGTTCCCCGGTGTAGCACTCGCAAAGGCACTTAAAAGGAATGATATCACGATGGAAATTACATTCGTAGGAACTAAACAGGGGATTGAATCGAAGGTTCTTCCTGGGGAAGGCTTTAAGTTGAAAACCATTATCTCCTCAGGTTTATTGAGAAAAAGAGGGCTCAATAGGTGGGTTTCTTGGTCCAAACTTCCGGTGGGAGCGGCGCAATCAATGTGTTTTCTAATTCGTAATCGTCCCAATCTTGTTGTAGGTGTTGGTGGTTACGTGTCTGCTCCGTTGGTTTTTTCAGCCTGGCTTTTACGTATTCCGATTCTCATTCATGAGCAAAACGCATTTCCTGGTATGGCTAATAAATGGCTAGGAAAAATTGCCGATAAAGTGGCGGTATCTTATAAAGAATCCAAACAATTTTTTTCAAATAAAAAAGTAGAAGTGACAGGCAATATGATTCACGAAAAACTTTGCCAGCCGAGAGAAGAGTTTCCTCCTCCTTTAAAACAACCATTCGGGGTACTGATTCTAGGTGGCAGTCAGGGAGCACATTCGATTAACATGGCGATGGTCGAAGCGTTAGACCTTTTGTCTGACCGTAAAGAACGACTCCATATTACGCACCAGACAGGTGATGCTGATTATGAAAATGTTAAAAAACAATATGCTGCGAAAGGGTTCTCTGCCAATGTTATGTCATTTGTCACTGATATGCCTATGAGATATCGGTTGGCTTCTCTTGTTATATGTCGATCGGGTGCCACAACTCTTGCTGAAATTACAGCCGCTGGAAGAGTGTCTTTCCTTATTCCTTTCCCTTATGCAGCTAATAATCATCAAGAGCATAACGCTAGAATTATTGAGGCTGCCAGTGCTGGGGAGGTGATTTTGGACAAAGAAATTTCTGGCGAGCGGATCGCAAAATCGATTAAAAAAGCGATGGATGAACCAGAGAACCTTCAAAGAATGGAGAACAATAGTTATCGCCTTGGTAGTCGGGATGCAACTGAAAAAGTGCGGAAGATTTGTTTGGAATTAATGGGCGACGCGAGAAAAGTTTCGGAAGACAATAATGAATCGAAAGAAAAACATGTTTTGTCATGCTTCTAGGGAAAACCAAAAGAATCCATTTTATCGGGATCGGAGGCTCGGGTATGAGTGGAATAGCTGAAGTTCTGATCAATCAGGGTTATGGGGTAAGTGGCTCTGATATAGCTGCAACGTCTGTGACGAATCATTTGGAACAGCTTGGCGCTAAGATATTTTTTAATCATGCGTCTGAGAATATTGAGGGTTCACAAGTTGTTGTGGTATCTAGCGCTATAGACCCGAGTAATCCAGAAGTAACCACAGCAAAAGAGAGCATGATACCGGTAATCCCTCGTGCAGAAATGCTTGCTGAGCTTATGCGCATGAAGTATGGAATTGCTATCGCTGGGACTCATGGAAAAACAACCACAACCTCTCTTGTGTCTACGGTTCTCGCAGGAGGAAAACTTGATCCAACGGTGATTATAGGAGGACGATTAAAAAATACTGGCAGCCATGCCAAGCTTGGGCAAAGCAAATTTTTGGTGGCAGAAGCTGATGAAAGCGACGGATCGTTTATGCAGCTTTCACCCTCTATTGCCGTAGTAACAACGCTTGATGAGGAGCACATGGAGTTTTATCAAACGTTGGAAAATATGAAAGAAATTTTTCTTAAATTTATTAACAAAATTCCATTTTATGGTTCTGCTGTTTTATGTCTGGATGACCCTAACATACAATCGTTGATTCCAAGGGTGGAAAAAAGATATATCACATATGGGCTTAGTTCCCAGGCCGATTATACGGCGCGTAACATTTCAATTGAAGGGTTAAAAACATATTTTAATGTGTTTCACCATGGAAAAGATTTAGGGCGTATACGTTCGGGAGCGTTGGGTCAACACAATGTTCTTAATACACTTGCGGCGGTAGCGGTTGGGATGGAGTTGGATCTTGATTTTGAAATAATAGCAAATTCCCTTCTTCAATTTGAAGGTGTCCAAAGGCGATTCGAAATCGTGAAACAGTCAGATGAACTGACTTTAATAGATGATTACGGGCATCATCCAGTTGAAATAAAAGCGTCCTTAAAGACGGTAAAAGAAATCTGGCCTGCCTGCAGGTTAATCGTGATATTTCAGCCTCATAGGTATTCGCGCACCAAATCTCTAATGAAAGATTTCTGGTCTGCCTTTAATGACGCGGATCATTTGTTTGTAATGGATATATTCTCAGCTGGAGAAAGCCCTTTAGATAAAGTGCACGCAAGTACCATCGTTGAGGGAGCGCGCGAATGTGGGCACAAAAATGCTAAATACATTAAAAGTCAAAATGATCTAAATAAACAATTACACAGTCTTGCCAGACATGGTGATGTGCTAATGACGTTGGGGGCGGGAGATGTGTGGAAGTTGGGTCGAGATTTTCTAATGGCTAAATTTTCGCAAAAAAACTAATTATTAATTAAAGGAGGAGTTTGTTCTTATGCTGAGCGGACCTTGGAAACAAAAATTGATACGCTACGCAAACACTGGAACTGATTATAAACTTCCCATGAGGAATAGTATGGATTCACCCAGAACTATTCTGGGGAGAAAAATCACACAGAGAAAAAATATGAATCTTTCTTTTTCTTTTCAAAACAAGATCAAAGGTGAAGTTCTGTATGACGAAATGATGTCAAAGTACACTTCAATGCGAATTGGGGGGCCTGCAGATGTTTTCGTTTTGCCTGCTAACTTGAGAGACTTGCAAATAATTTTAAAGCACCGTGGAAGTTGTCCCATATGGACAATTGGGGAGGGAACTAATCTTCTTGTTCGAGATCGAGGTATACGAGGAATTGTGATCTCATTAAAAAATTGTTTTAAATCAATAACACGACCGGTCTTTTACAAAACCTCAGATGGTCAAGAAAGAGCGGTCGTTCAAGTAGATGGTGGGGTGAAATTATCCTACTTGGCTAAATTTGTAGCACGTTATGGTCTCACAGGTATTGAAAAATTTGTTGGGATTCCAGGATCTGTTGGTGGTTCTGTCGCAATGAATGCTGGGGCGGAGGGTGGTGAAATTAGTCAGGTTCTCCGCAGTATAAAATTTATGACTCTTGACGGGGAAATAAGAACATATAGCAAAAGCGAGATGGTGTTTGCTTATCGAAAAACTACGTTCCCATCAAAAGACGGAATAGTAATTGAAGCCGAGATAGATCTAGAAAAGGGAAAAATTTCTGACATTCACCAGGAAATGGATAAACATTTGTCACGGCGAGGTTCAACGCAGCCATTGACTATGCCAAATTCTGGTTCGATTTTTAAAAATCCAGATGGTGAAAAAGCTGGGCGTCTAATTGAATCCGCTGGCTTGAAAGGTTGTCGAATCGGAGGAGCTAGTGTGTCGATTAAGCATGCCAATTTTATAGTCAATAAAGGAGGTGCGTTGGCAGAGGATGTGATTCGATTGATCAAACATATTCAATCTGTGGTTGAAGAAAAAAGCGGTGTCAAATTAGAGCAGGAAATTATAGTTATTTGATTATATTGACAACCATTTGATGAAATTAGAAGAAAAAACAATTGGGGTTTTGATGGGAGGTTTGTCTCCTGAGCGAGAGGTTTCTCTTGCTTCTGGTAATGCGGTGTTAGAGGCGTTAGAAAGGAAAGGTTTGAATGGGATAGGAATTGATGTGAGTAACGATATTGCCTTTTCGCTGGAGAAAAATAAAATTGATATGGCTTGTATAGCGCTACATGGAGTTTATGGAGAAGATGGTTCTATTCAAGGTTTACTCGAGTACGCAAAAATACCTTATACCGGTTCGGGTGTTTTAGCTAGTGCGTTAGCTTATGACAAGGTGAAGTCTAAAGAAATTTTCAAATTTAATAAAATTTACACGGCTGACTATCAGGTTTTCTGTCGTGAGGAAAGGGGAAAACAGGAGCGTATATTGGATTTTCCAGTCGTTGTAAAGCCTTCGAATCAGGGCTCAAGCATCGGAATCAGTATTGTGCGAGAAGAAAAAGAGTGGGAAGCAGCTTTGGAGCTAGCTTTTAGTTATGCAAAAGAAATTTTGGTAGAGAAATTTATTGAAGGTAAGTTGCTAGCTATTGGAATGAATGGAGAACAACCTATGCCTATCGTACACATTCGGCCTAAGTCTGGATTTTACGATTACGAATCTAAATATACTAGTGGGAGAACAGAATATTCCTGCCCTGCTGAACTTAGCATAGAAGAAACTCAACGTTGTAAAGACATAGCCGTTCAAGTCTATCGAACTTTGCGAGGGAATGGAATGCCTCGGGTTGATGTGATACTGGACACCGAGGGAGTGCCGTATGTGCTTGAAATGAATACTATCCCTGGTTTGACGCCGACAAGTCTTTTGCCGATGGCGGCAAAAGAATCTGGATTGGAATTTGATGATTTGGTACTTGAGATTTTAAAATCGGCCCATCTTGATTATGAAGGGTGAAATATTATTATGGATTTAGCTTTATTAGAAGAAAAAAATTTAGTCAACGTTTGGAAACAAAAGGGACCCTATCATCGTAAGGCTCGAAATAAAAATGGATTTTCTGAGAGAAAATCAAAACGGGAAGAAAGTAGTTTTGATTTAGGTTCTGTCATTCTAACCCTGATCACTGGGTTGGCAAAGATGGTTCTGGTGGTTGCATGTTCCTATGGAATTTTCTCAAGCTATAGATTTATAACTCAGTCACCCCGCTTTAATATTAATGAAATAAACCTGCTTGGTCATCAACGATTGTCAAACGAAGAGTTAAGCTCATGGATTGGAAGCATAATTGGAAAGAATATTTTTCAGTTGGAACTTGATGGGATTTCTAAAAGGTTGGTTGAGCATCCGTGGATACAATCGGCTTCAGCGAGAAGAGTTTTCCCTCAAGGTATTTATGTTGAAATTAAAGAAAGGACTCCTTTTGCTAAAATTCAAATGGAACAGGTTTACGTAATGGATAATTATGGAGTTTTACTGGGGGCAGATTTAAGAGGTACAAACAAACTACCCACTATAACGGGTATAAAAATGAAAAATCCTAAAATAGGAAGTAATGTGGCTGACGAAGAAATTATTCATGGTTTGAAAATGATGCGCAGTCTCAACCAGTTATCCATGTTCGAAAAAAATCCAATCGATAATGTGCATATTAGCAGCAGGTATAGAATTACATTTTCTACAAATACCCAAGATGTCAAGGTTCACATGCGTCCAGAAATAGCACAGGAAAGTTTTAAAAACCTAGTATTGGCATTAGGTGCGATAGAAAAAAATGAGAAGGATTTAAGCTACATTGATCTGTCTTTTAAAAATAGAGTTGTTGTAAAACACCGTGGTGAAGTTAAGAGAGAGTTCTGAAAAAATAAAAAGACATAAACCTGGAAATGGAGAGGACGTATGTCCAAGAAAAATGAGTACATAGTAGGTCTTGATATTGGAACAACTAAAATCTGCTGCATCATTGGTGAAATTAGCCACGAGAACCAAGTAGATATCATCGGATTAGGACAATATCCTTCACGTGGCCTACGTAAAGGTGTCGTTGTAAATATAGATGGAACAGTGGAATCCATCAAAAACGCTGTTGAGGAAGCAGAGTTAATGGCAGGGTGTGAAATAGACTCTGTATTTGTGGGGATTGCCGGTGGTCATATCAACAGTTTGAATAGTCACGGTATCATTGCTGCTAAGAGTAAAGAAATTACTCAAAAGGATGTTGAGCGAGTAATAGATGCGGCAAAAGCGATTGCTATTCCTCTTGATAGGGAAGTTATTCATGTCCTACCACAGGAATATATTGTAGATAGTCAGGATGGAATCAAAACTCCTCTAGGTATGGCAGGAATACGCTTAGAAGCGAAGGTGCATATAGTCACAGCCGCGGTAACCTCTGCACAAAATATCGTTAGGTGTGTTAACAAAGCGGGACTAGGTGTTCGAGACATCGTTTTGGAACAGTTGGCCTCAAGTGAGTCGGTATTATCTTCAGACGAAAAAGAACTTGGTGTCGCTATGATTGATATCGGAGGCGGTACATCCGACCTGGCGATTTTTTATCAAGAAGCAATCAAGCATACGTCAGTTCTGACAATAGCTGGTGCGCAAATGACAAACGATATTGCTATTGGACTGCGTACCCCTAATCAAGAAGCAGAAAAAATAAAACATGCGCATGGGTGCGCCCTTTCCACCTTGGTGGCAGAAGACGAAACTATAGAAGTTCCAAGTGTGGGGGGGAGGGAAACCCGTACTGTGTCACGACAAATTTTGAGTGAAATTTTAGAAGCCCGCGCAAGAGAAATGTTTGAAATGTTGAACCATGAGATAAACGTTTCGGGGTTTCGTGACATTGTTTCTTCAGGAATTGTTCTCACTGGAGGAGCTGCAAGCCTGCCGGGAATGGGAGAATTGGCTGAAGAAATTTTTCAACTTCCAGTCCGTGTGGGGGCTCCTGCTAACCTAGGAGGATTAGTGGATGTTGTTGGTAGCCCAATGTATGCAACAAGTACGGGGTTGATTCAATATGGCATGAAAAGTTTAAGGGCGGGAACGACCCATGAACTACAGGGGAGGCACTTGTTTGATAAAATTTTTAGTCGGATGAAAGACTGGGCCGAAGAATTCTTTTAATTGATTGGAGGAAAAAAATGAGTCTAATAGAATTTGAATCAAAAAATGAATATTCAGCTTCCATAAAAGTTATTGGTGTGGGAGGTGGGGGAACCAATGCAGTTAATTCTATGTTACGTAGTCAGGCCATGGGAGTAGAGTTTATCGTAGCGAATACCGATATCCAATCCTTGGAGGCTTCTCTATGCGAGGATCAGATTCAATTAGGAGGTAGCCTCATGCGTGGTCTTGGTGCTGGGGCCAGTCCTGAAACAGGCCAACTTGCAGCTCAAGAAAGCGAAGAACACATACGTAATATGCTCGACGGATCTGACATGGTGTTTATAACTGCTGGAATGGGTGGAGGAACAGGAACCGGTGCCGCCCCGACCATTGCACGTATTGCTCGTGAAGTGGGCGCTCTCACTGTTGGCATCGTTACCAAACCGTTTTCGTTTGAAGGTAAAAGACGAATGATTCAAGCCGAAGCTGGCATTAAGGAGCTAAAAGACGCCATTGATACTCTTATAGTAATTCCTAATCAAAAGTTATTGAGCTTTGTTGGTAAGCAAACTTCGTTAACTAACGCGTTTGGAATTGTGGATGATGTCTTGCAACAAGCAGTAGGTAGTATCTCAGATTTAATTGTTACCCCTGGATTGGTTAACTTAGACTTTGCGGACGTAAAAACAACAATGGGTAATATGGGTAAAGCAATTATGGGGAGTGGAAGCGCAGCAGGAGAAAATAGGGCTATCGAGGCTGCTGAAAAAGCAATTTCCAGTCCACTTCTTGATGATGCCAATATCGATGGAGCTCGACAAATACTTATCAATATTACGGGCGGTAGTGACATGACTCTAGCCGAGGTGG
>Ga0208747_1000666_pt1 | contig 10405 bp, 13 predicted proteins | sample Knorr_S7_td_AAIW_FD_185597 | JGI IMG/M metagenome (GOLD analysis project Ga0208747, IMG submission 185597) | Marine microbial communities from Southern Atlantic Ocean transect - Knorr_S7_td_AAIW_ad_750m_LV_A (SPAdes) (version 2) | ecosystem: Environmental > Aquatic > Marine > Oceanic | place...
ATTTCGGTGCTCTAATACGTATAATATTCCATCTGAATCAATTGCTATATCTGATGGGAGCCCAAAAACACTTTGATCTTCTATCTGAAAATCAGTTGCAGGTTCACCAGTTTTTGTAAACTTTTCAACGCCTATAAAATCCCACCACTCCGTGACATAGATATTTTCATCTTTATCTAAAGTGATACCGTGTGGCGAACCTTTCAATTCTATTGTTTGTACAAGTTGCCCAAGAGAATTCAGTATCTGAATTCTTTTGTTCCCATAATCTGCAACGTAAATATTTCCAGATTCACCTACTGCAATATCTGTAGGTTCTGAAAATAATTCTGAGTCAGGTCCTCCTATAACACGTATCAATTCGAGTTCTTCAAGCTCATCCCAGTTGGATGATTCAGATTGGCCTGATGCTGCTATTGGAAATATTAGTGCAGATACCATTGCAAAAACTAGTAATAATTTCAAATTCATATTCGTGGTTTTTTCCACTTTAATAAAAGCCATTACAGGATCAGTTTTTATCAAGTTGAAATTAGTTATTATTATGGAAGAAGGGGAAAAAATACAGGCTCATATTCTTTCAGTTTGGAAAGAATCTAGAGAGTTTTTTAGTGGTCGTGGGGCTGAGATTATGTTAATTTTAACCGATAAGCATCTCATGTTTATTAAAAAAACCGAATCAAAAATGAAGTGGTGGGGGGCTAATACACAACGCCAGGTTGTAAAATTTATCCAAAACAAAGATGTTATGGTTATGATTGATGGTTACACGGAAGAACATCTTAGAACAGATTTAGAAAATAAAAAAAATCAGGAGGTTAGTTTTAATAATATTTTAGATATTGATATGAAGGAAAAAGTGTGGGGAAGTGCATTATGGTTGGAAATTCTTGAAGGTGAAGAAAGTAAAAAATATCAGTTTTCAATTGTACAAGATTGGGTAAAATATCCATTAAAAGATCCTATGAAAAACATGAAGGTTGATTGGAGTGGTTTTGTAAAATACATTAAGGACAAACAGTTGGTGACCGAGTAAAATGCTTAGAGAAAAATGTGCTTATTGTGGCGATATGACAGATATGCCGTTTGAATGTAATTACTGCAAAGATCCATTTTGTTCAGAACATAGACTGCCAGAGGATCATAGGTGTGTGAAGCTTTCTCAAATCAGAGCAAAAAGATTTGGTGAAAACCGTAAAGTTATTCGTGATGGTGGAACTGGAAGAAAGAATGCGTTTAGAAAAATGCTAGGAAGATTTGGTTGATTAATAAAGTGACTTTTTAGGATTGATTTTTGCACGTCTGGATTGATAAAATAAGGCAGCTGATAATGCAAGTAAACATAATGCTGTAAGTACGTGTGGAGTAATCAAAGTCAAATATCCAACACCAAAAATAACCATAGCAATTCCCTGAATTGTTAGTTTTAGCCATGATGTCGATTTTCTAAGTCGAAAAATTATTTCTATGATGAAAAGTGCCCCGACTGGAATAATTGTAAGTATCAAAAATTCAAAGATATCTACGTCGATGTGTGACATATTGGTTCTATGTTTATCGATTATAATTCCTATTGGTTTTCCCAATGAATTTTTACAGCAGAATTTTTTGATATTAAATTTTGAGCGTTTTCGTATGGTAATGTTGCTATATCTTCTGGTTTGAAAGGGCCATATTTTTTTGCATCTGCGCCAGATATTTCTTCTACTTCCTCAAGAAAACGTACTGCAATTAGCTTTGTTTTATTATTTTGTACAATTGACTCTAATAATTTGGCTTTTCCATTAAGAATTCCAGAAAGAATTACTTCCTTTCTTTCTATCATTTCCTCCTGAGAGTTCAGAATGTATTTTTCTTCATCTAACAATGCAGAATGATCTGTATTGTTTAAAATTGCTTTTTCTAATCGTGTTTTAAGAAGAGATGAAGTTAGTTCGGTGAGCATACCAACCAAGGCTGTCTTGATTTTTGCTTCATGGCCATCATATTCTTGACTTTTCAGGTTTCCAATTAATTTTGAAACAGAATTGTAAAGAGTCAAGTCTATTTTTTGAATTGAGATGTTTTCGTATTCCTGTAATACAATTGAATGAAGATAATTCACATTGATTTGGTTTTGTTCAGACATTTGTTTCTCCTAATAATCCTTAAATGTTGGATTCATAGTGTTAACTGATAGACAAGTAAATGCCATATAAAATGATAGGGGGAAAAGCAACTCATATCAAGTATTCTGCTGATGAAATTTTTACCAAAATCAATCAGGACAAGATTTCTTTTATTGATTTACAGTTTACTGGGCTCACTGGCCGATTCCACCATACTACAATTTCAGCCAATACATTTACCCCAGACCAAATGGAAGATGGTCTGCCAAAACTAGATGGTTCGTCAATTGTCGGATTTGCTTCAATAGAGGATTCTGATCTTATTCTGAAACCAGACCCTTCTACATATTCTCTCATACCTTGGGCATCTGATAAGAAAACAGCACGACTACTCTGTGATGTTTATTGGGGAGGAGGCAGAGGCAGATTAGACTTTGACCCCAGAGGAATTAGTCAAAACGCAGAAAAATTCCTTGAGGCACAAGGATTTGACTATAGTTTGTGGGGACCAGAAGTAGAATTTTTTGTGTTCGACAAAATTCATTGGGATGTTTTAACACCATACAAAGGACAATCATACTCTATTGAATCTAAGGAGGCTCCTTGGAGCCAAGATGGTAATGGATATCCTATGGGTCTTCAAGAAGGATATTACCCAAGTACTCCATCTGATACCTTAACACCTTACAGAAATGAGTGTGTAAGTGTACTAAATGATAATTTTGGAATAATTTGTGATAATCATCATCACGAAGTTGCCACGGCTGGACAGTGTGAGATTGATATCAAATATGATTTCCTTACAAACGCCGCAGATGGTGCTCAAACTTACAAATATGTTGTACGTAATGTTGCACAACAATTTGGTAAAATTGCTACAATGATGCCAAAACCAATTTCTATGGATTCTGGTTCTGGAATGCACACCAATGTAAGTTTGTGGAAAAATAAAGAAAATGCATTTTTTGATAAAGATGATAAGGATGAGCTTAGCCAAGCAGGTCGTTATTTTTGTGGGGGAGTGATTAACCACGCCAGAGCGTTAACAGCAATTACAAACCCTACAACCAATTCTTATCACAGATTAGTTCCAGGATATGAAGCACCGGTCTATATTGCTTGGAGTACAGGTAATAGATCTGCTACTATCAGAATCCCTGCACATTTCAAAGGTGAAAAATATGCTTATCTTAAAAGATTAGAGTATAGAGTTCCTGATCCAGCATCAAATCCTTATCTTGTTTTCCCTGCTGTATTAGCAGCTGGTTTGGATGGAATTAAAAATAAAACTGAACCTGGTGATCCTATCCACGAAGATATTTACAAGATGTCGAAATCAGAACGAAAAAAACATGGAATTGATATTCTACCAGCAAATTTGGGTGAAGCTCTTGATGAACTTGAAAGTGATAAAAAATTCCTCGAGCCGATTTTTTCTCCTAAAGTCATTAATAGAATAATAGACTTGGAGCGTAGAGATCAAAAAGAAATTGCGATTAGACCACACCCACATGAGTTTTATCTTTACTTTGACGTGTGATTTATTGGTATAGTGGCGACCCAATAAGTTCGTATATAATTATCAAACTAACTGCGATTAGCCCAAACCCACAACACATCAACACACCACGCCTTTTTTCTGACGTTATAGATTTGTATAGTAATATTCCCCCAAAAAGCCCAACAGATAAAATTCCAATGCCTTTTAGTGATTGTTCCCATCCTGTACCTGTAACTAAAGGATAAAAAATTCCAGATAATAGAGCAAAACATACTATCAAGTAGACGTATTTTACACCTGAAATAACGAATTTCGGGGTGTTGGTTGTAGTTTCCGTATTTTCATTTTTTTGGGAAATCTGAACATTCTCAGGTGTTTCCTCCACAAGTGTTGGTTCCTGTTCAGTAGATTGTTTTCGTTCCTCTTCCTGTATTCTTTTTCGTTCCTCCCGTCTTCTCATACGTTTCCATTTAGTCATCTAAACACCATCAATGATTATCAAAAATTGCCATCTAAAGTTTTTGTTATTCTAAAATACTGGGTTTTACATCATTCCGCCCATATCTGGCATACCCATACCTGGTGGCATTCCACCCATTCCACCCATACCTGGTGGCATTCCACCACCTTCAGCGCCTGGTGGGGGTCCTGCAGATTTTGCGGTTGCTATTACATCATCAATACGTAAAAGCATACATGCTGCTTCAGTTGCAGCTGAAATTATTTGATTTTTAACAGCTAAAGGCTCTACAACATCACCGGTTTTCATATTGAGAACCTTGCCTTTTATGACATCAATTCCGGTCCATTTGTCGCCTTTTAATTGCCTTGAACGAAGTGAGGCTAAAGTATCAATTGGGTCCATTCCTGCATTTTCACTAAGTGAAAGTGCTATAGACTCTAAGCCGTCTGCAAATTTTTCCGCAGCTAGTTGTTCACGACCTTCAAGTGATTTTGCCCAATTTCTAATCTTGGTTGCCGCAAATATTTCAGGTGCACCGCCTCCAGCTACTATTGATGGTAATTCCATAACATCCTTTACTACCATGAGTGCGTCATGAACAGATCTTTCAACTTCATCAACAACTCTTTGTGAACCAGCTCTTAACAGAAGAGTTACAGATTTTGGATGTTTGCATCCCTCGATGAATACCCATCTATCCTCTTCGATTTTTCGTTCTTCAACTAATCCAGCTGTTCCTAAATCCTTTTCAAATAAATCATCAAAACTTGATACTATTCTAGCACCAGTAGCTTTTGATAGTTTTGTCAAATCACTTTCTTTTACTCTTCTAACAGCAAGAATTCCTGCTTTTGCTAAATAATGTTGAGCCATATCATCAACTCCCTTTTGGCAAAACACAACAGTTGCACCGGAACCTACAACTTTGTCAACCATATTTTTTAACATCTTATTTTCTTCGTCAAGGAATGATTTCATTTGTTGTGGGTTTGAAATGTTTATCTTGGCATCAGTTTCTGTTTTTTCGATTTCTAATGCAGCGTTGATAAGAGCAATTTTTCCATCAGTTATTTTTTTTGGCATTCCAGAATGGACAACTTCTTTGTCCAATACAATACCTTGAATAATTGACGAATCTGAGATAGACCCGCCGGACTTCTTTTCTACTTTGATATCATCAATATCTACAGTATAATCTTCACCTTGTTTTTCAGCAACAGCGGTAATAGCTCTTACAACCATATCGGATAATTGAGAGGAGTCTCTTTTTACCAATTTTGTTTGCATTGATGTATTTGCAATTTTTAATAAGATTGATTTATCGTTAGCAGTAACTTGTTCTGCAATATCATTTAGGTATTGTTTTGCTTTTGTAGCTGCCTTTCTATAACCATCTACAATTATGGTTGGGTGAACTTCCTGTAGCAAAAGTGATTCAGCTTGTTCTAATAATGAACCGGCTAAAACTACTACAGATGTAGTACCATCACCTACTTCAGCATCTGTTGTTTTTGCAATTTCAACCAACATTTTAGCTGCTGGATGTTGAACATCAATTTCTTTGAGAATAGTAGCGCCATCATTTGTTATTGTTACATCGCCCAATGAGTCAACAAGCATCTTATCCATTCCTCTTGGACCCAGACTTGTACGTACAATTTCAGCGATAATTTTAGCTGCTGAAATATTGTTTTTCTGTGCTTCTATCCCTCTGCTTTGTGATGCGCCGTCTTTTAGTATCACAACTGGCATGTTTGATTGTGTAGCTTGAACTGTCATAATGAGATCGAATCCATTTCCCCTTTTTATATACTATATCATATGAGCAAATCCGATAGGTATTTTTTAATGTAGAAGATGATTGTGGATATTATGACTGATTTATCAAATAAAGAGGCTTATGAACGAATTTTCGCGAGTTTAGAGAAACATAATCAATGGTTTAACGACTCGATACCTCTAATTGCCAGTGAAAACGTGCCTAGCCCAGCCGTAAGGGAGGCAATAATATCTGATTTTGGAAATAGATATGCAGAAGGCTGGCCTGGAGAACGGGTCTATGCTGGATGTACCTACATTGATGAAGTCGAAATTCAATGCATGAATCTTGCCAAAAAACTGTTTGGGGCTGAGTTTGCAGATGTGAGACCAATTTCAGGGGTTGTTGCAAATCTAGCCATTTACTCTGCTTTCTCAAATCCGGGAGATGTGATGATTGCACCATCTATCCCTGCTGGCGGTCATATTTCACACGGCAAAAAAGAGCATTCTGGAACTGCCGGACTTGTGCATGGTTTGGATATTGAGTTCTTTGCCTTTGATAGTGAGGAAATGAATCTAGATGTTGATAAGACAAAAGCCAAAGTTGAAGATCTGAGTAGCCAAGGTAAGCTGCCAAAAATAGCCATGTTTGGTGGTTCTGTATTCTTGTTTCCTCATCCAGTCAAGGAATTGGCTGATTTCCTAAAGGGGTATAATATCCACATCAATTATGATGCTGCCCATGTGGCAGGATTGATAGCTGGTGGTGAGTTTCAGGACCCTTTGAGAGAAGGTGTGGATACCATGACAATGAGTACTCATAAGACATTATTTGGTCCCCAAGGAGGTTTGGTTTTGGCTTTTGAGAAAAACGCCGAGGTCATCAAAAAGGCGACGTTCCCAGGTCTTACCAGTTCTCATCATATTCATCATATGGCGGCAAAGGCGGTTACTTTTGCAGAAGCATTAGAATTCGGAAAAGACTATGCGGCGCAAACCATCAAAAATGCAAAGGCTCTAGCTGAGGAACTCAATAATTTAGGGTTCAAGGTTTTGGGTGAAAAGAAGGGATTTACACAATCCCATCAGGCTGTTGTAAATGTGCTTGATTATGGTGATGGTGGTAAGATTGAGGCTGATTTGGAAAAGGCGAATATTATTGTAAATAGGCAGCTTATTCCAGGTGATCTCAAGGCCAAAAGGCATTACATGAATCCTGGTGGAATCAGGCTCGGATCTTCGGAAGTTACTCGACTTGGAATGAAAGAATCAGATATGCAGCAAATTGCCTCACTTATCAAAAATGTAGTTATTGACAACAAAGACGCAAAGGAAGTTGCGAGCCATGTTTTAGAGTTGAGAAAGAATTTCCAAAAAACACAATATTGTTTCGACAACAAGCTTGGTGCATACGAATACGTAAAACTTCGGTAATTTACGCCTAAAAACAAGTCAAAAAACATACAAAAATAGACATTTTTAGACAGAAAAAGAGCTAAAAACTAGTAAAATTAACTGTTTTTATACCATTCATCTGGGTCGTCATATTCCTCTTGAACCAGATCTATATCACATTCTGCAAAACGGAGAATCTTCTTCAGACTTTCTCCATCTCCATTTGATGGTTTTTGATTTTTGAATGCTAGGTGGAACCAATATAATACTCGCTCAAGATCCTCCCCATCCAATTTCACTTTTGACATTCTAATCATTTTACTTCACATAAAAAATAAGGATTTGCGTAAGAAACGTAGAGGAATGTGTTATGGAATGTGAGCTTGATCCAGACATGAAATTATTAGTAATTTAATTTCAAAAAATATTAGGTTATTTATGATAAGCTGAAAATGTGAAAAACTACTGTTTTTAGGTATGAAAACTAGTCAAAAAACATACAAAAATAGACATTTTTAGACAGAAAAAGAGCTAAAAACTAGTAAAATTAACTGTTTTTTGTATCAAATTTAGGCGTAAAAGCTACCAAAAGCCGAAATGTGCGGTCTTTATGTGCTCCTGAAAGTTTTCACGTTTTATCCAAGATTCGTTTCTTAACGGATCACATTTTGGGCATTTAACACGTGGTTGTTCTTGTACAATTGGTTTTGGTTTTTCCGTGGTTTTTTCATGGCATTGATGTGGCCTTTCCATATTCTTATCATACAATCTCCATTTTCCTGTATTGGAAAACCAATCTTGATCCCAAGTCAAATCATTAGATTCAATACCACATTTTTTACAAAACATTGCTCCCAAAGGGATTTTATTTTTTGATGGATTTGACCATTTCGGTGAATTTTTGTAAACCGTTGGTTTGTTCCAACAACGTTCCGATGATCAAGCCGTCTGCTCCGGCCTTCAAAAGGGAATTAGCGATTTTCGCACTTCTTATCCCACCACCAACCATCAGAAACCCATCAAAGACTTTTCTGACCGTCATGACCATTTCTGGAGTCACGTTTTGCTTTGCACCAGAGCCCGCCTCAAGGTAAACAAACCTCATTCCAAGGAATTTGGCCGCCAGTGCATACGCAGCTGCGATTTTCGGCTTATCGAATGGAATGGCTCTCACATTTCCGAAAAACCAGGCTGATGTCCCATCACCTATGACTAGATACGCTGTAGGTAGGGCTTCAAGGTTGAATTTCCTCACTAGGGGAGCGCCTAACGCCTGTGCCTGAGTGATATAGTATGGATTTTCAGAGTTCATTAGAGAGCTAAAAAGAATGGCATCTGCTTTTGGGACCACACCAGTGATGTTCCCTGGAAACAAAATTGTGTCCAAACGGGTGATTTTCTTTATAATTTTAACAACATTATTCATCTCAATTTGATCAGTTGCGGATGAGCCACCAACCAGTATTGCTGGAGCCGCAGTCATTTTTTTACATGCCTTCATTATCCCCTTTGCCATCTTTTCTACATCCTTACTAGTCTTGAAATTTTCAGAGTCTATTAGCAAAAATAGCACTGGTTTACCATGCTTTTTGTGGCTTTTTAGGTGCCTTTCTACTTTATTTTTCATGTTATCAATCGATAGTTAACTCTCATTAATACTTAATTGTAATAATACTATACAGATTTGTATAGCTATGAGTAGCACTGATAAATCTAATTTTAACATAATAATTCAAGAAATTATCAAAAAATCATTGTTTACTGAGCGACAAATTGAAATTATTTTAAAACAGAAGCAGTTGTTGGATGCAGAGTTTCCAGTCTCAAAAGGTGCGTATTACAGGCAGGTTAGCCAATCCAGACATAAGGTGGAGGCCTTGTACTATTCAATTATCTTATTGCAGGGATTGGGTGTGATGTTGCCTAATGATGATGTGATATCAAGACTGGTAGAGCAAGTTACTGTGATAAATAATAATGATTTTGTGCCTGAAAACTATGCACAGATACTAGAAATCGTTCACGGTGCTGTTAAACAGATGACTGGTTTGTGATTTTTTATAGTGTAGGATTTACGAATGAAAATTTGTGATATTCAGATGATGATTGATGTAATATGTGAAAATTTGTTGTCCTTTTATGATATATCACTTTGATGTTAATTTGATGTGATGTTAGTAGAAATCCCAGATCCTATGGTTATATTGGGAATTGTGTTGGGTTTCCTTGCTGGGGCCGTAGCGTTATTTTTGTATTCAAAATTACGATTAATTGGAAGTTTGCAGAATAACAATCCTTCTGACAATCAACGTCTAGAATACTATGAAAAACAGTTTATTGATATGAAAATACGCCTGGATGCCCTAAATTTGGATAAGGAAGAGCCGTTAGATGAGGTTGAAATGGGTAAAATGCAGGTTGAAATGGTAAAGCCTGCAAATAGAAAAGAGCGTCGTTCTAGGGTGATGGTTGAGAAACACATACCGGTTAGCCGTATTCCAAATATGAGTTCTGAAGATTCGGTAAAACATGTGTTAAAATTAATCACAAAAAAACCAATGACATCACGTGATATTGAAGTGACTTTTGGTGGTAGGTCACGTGAGCATGTTTCTAGATTAATGAAAAAATTATTTGATGATGGGTTGGTTGAAAGAAATACTACAAACAGGCCATACACCTATTCAATTACCGATAGTGGTAAGAAGCACATCGGTGAAGAGAATTTAGTTTATGCTGTTTCTAGTTGAATTACTGTTGTTTTTGGACTAGTCGTGTAACCTGATAAGACCATTCTCGCCCAGTTCGTGTTCTCACAATCTTGTTTTGTGAGTAAAATCTAGCCAAATATGTCGAAATTATACTAAGTTTTATCGGTGGTTTCTTCCTTTGGTGGTATATTGCATCCGGCTCATTATACTCATCTTCATATTTTTCTAGCACTGCTGTGGAAGTAAATTTGCCTGCTGGGAAGTAGTTTTCAATAATATACCAGATTTTACCGCCCAAAGTCTCCAATTCTGGAGTTTTTTGGCCATCATCCTCCAAGTTCATGATATCCATTAATTCAAAGAGTTTGAGGACCTTTTCCCTGGTTACATTACCCTCAATGTCAAACCTGTATTTGGCCCCTTCAGAGTCTTCTAAGTTTATTCGTATTTTCTTTTGCGTCATACC
>Ga0208747_1000674_pt1 | contig 10337 bp, 10 predicted proteins | sample Knorr_S7_td_AAIW_FD_185597 | JGI IMG/M metagenome (GOLD analysis project Ga0208747, IMG submission 185597) | Marine microbial communities from Southern Atlantic Ocean transect - Knorr_S7_td_AAIW_ad_750m_LV_A (SPAdes) (version 2) | ecosystem: Environmental > Aquatic > Marine > Oceanic | place...
TGAATCAGATTAAATTTTTTGGAAATATTTGTAAACATACTAATACAAATAACATCTCTACTAATCTTAGTAATCATTCAATAAATCAAATGTTGGATATACTTAATGATAAATATAATATTGATCAATCATTATTAGATTCTAATAATCTTTTAATCGCGATAAATAATGTAGAAATCTCAGTTCTTAATAATCATGATACAGTAATTAAAAATGGCGATGTCATATCAATAATATCAATAAGTCATGGCGGATGAATATACATAAACTGTCTAAACAAGATTCTTGTTTAATCGTACAAATTAATTCTTCTACTAACAAATCTTCATTAATTGAACTTCGAGAAAATTATCCTAAACTTCTAACTCAGTTTATTGATCCAGGTTCAATTCTTAACCTACAACATTTGATATTTGCTATAAAACAATCTTATTATGCAAAGAAACACAATCTTTTAGCAGCTCGTGAATTTGAGGTTGATTTATTGATGCGTATTTCAATAACCGATCAAATTGAAGAAGCACTAAAAATAGCAGGAATTTCACCAAAAAATAAATCCTATCTCATTGCATCTGTTGGTAAAATCAAAGAACTTACACAAATACAAAATTGGATTGTTGAAAATCTTGAATATTCTACTGATATAAATATAAATAATTATAAAAAAATAAATAAACTTCATAATATTGATTTAGATAAATTGAATCAATCAAATATTGAATTAGATTTATTAAGTTATTCTGCAGTAAAATTGGTTTCAAGATTTTCCAACTAAATAATTTAAAACATTAATACATCTAATACATTTGAGATACATATGAAAAACTACCGTACTCCTTCATTAGTAATTAATTTGAAGAATTATGCTGAAATATATTCTAATTATTCACTTGATATATCGAAAATTTCAGAATCAGTTGCTAATGAAACATCAGTTGAAATTATTGTATGTCCGCCAAATCCAGTACTTTCTAAGATAATTGATAATGTTAATATTCCTATCTATTCACAACATGTTGATGATTCTAAAATAGGTAGCTCTACTGGTTCAATAGTTCCTGAATTATTAAAATCAATAAATTGCCCAGGTTCATTAATTAATCATTCAGAAAAACGGATTCCATTAGATGAAATTGAAAGATTAATTATTAGATTTAAAGAAATTGAGTTAACATCTTTAGTTTGCGCACAGTCAATTGATGAGGTTGAAAAAATTGCTAAATTAAATCCCGATATAATTGCAATTGAACCTCCAGAATTAATTGGTTCTGGACGAGCTGTATCAAAAGTAAATCCAAAAATAATATCTGATTCCGTTGATGTTGTTAATCAAATTAATAATAATATTGATGTATTATGTGGTGCTGGAATTATGACTGCAGAAGATGTATCTATTGCACTTGAATTAGGATCTAAAGGAATTTTAATTGCAAGTGGAATTATACAATCAAATGATTGGAAAAATAAAATTATTGAACTTTCTGCACCTATGAAAAATTATTTGTAGTAATAATGATTAACTATTTTTGACAAATAAGCGAAGCTATATCACATCATACCTGATAAAAAAACAATTACCGCTTATATTATCATGTCACATTTCGCATCAAAATGGAATAATGAAAGAACTCCCGGATTTAGTGACAAAGTTAAAGAAGTAATTCGCGCCGATAAGGAACCCGTAAAACCCAAACTCGAACAAGCCGTACGCCAAATCAAAACACAGATTGTAAAACTAGACCAAACTAGTGGAAAACTCAAAGTACGTGATGCCAACATTTTCAATAGTGTTGTTGCCGCATTACAGAAACACGATCAACCACATGCTACTGTGTATGCAAATGAATTAGCAGAAGTACGAAAGATGAACAAAATGGTGACTCAATCAAAGCTCGCATTAGAACAAATTGCATTGAGACTCAATACAGTTTCAGAACTAGGCGATGTCGTCGTAACCTTAACTCCTGCAATGGGTGTCATTAGAGATATTCAATCAGGCGTTATGAACATCTTACCAGAAGCTGAACATGAAATTAGCGAAATTAATGGATTGTTGAGTGGTATCTTAGTTGATGCAGGTCAGATTGGAGGACACAACATTAACTTTGAAAACTCTAATGCCGAATCACGACAAATTATGGATGAAGCATCTGCCATCGCTGAAGAAAAGATGAAAGAACAATTCCCTGATTTGCCATCTGCTGTCGATTCATTATTGCCAAAGAAAAATAAAATAGAAGGCCTATTCGAGTGACAGAATAATTCTGTCGCTTATCCTTTTTTTGCGAAAGTGTGTGATAATATGTTTGAAAGAATAAAATTAAATATAAAAAATATACGAGATAGAAATAAGATTAATCAATCATTGCGAATTCTACAAATCCAACAAAAAGACGTATTTACTCTTAAAATTAAATTAACTCAAAGGATCAATAAAATTAAATTATTATGTAATGAATCTTCATCGAACAATGATCATACATTTTACGCCATTTATAAGAAAGAATACGACGATGTAGAACAATTATTTGATAGTATCAAGATTAGCGAAATATCAATTATTCGTGCAATAAGTCGAATGGAAACCTTGAGAGACGTTCATCAGGCAACAAATTCATTAGGTTTGGCTGTGGAAATGTGTAAAGACATGGAAGTCACTCTTTCGAATATCATACCTGATGTAAATGAACAAATAATGACTCTAAATAAGTCTCTTAATCAATCATTAGATATACCTGAATTATCAAATAATGAATTATCTGAAATGAACAAGTCGATTGAGGCAAATATCTTACAGCCAATAGTAAAGAGAATTGAAAATGAGAGTGATAAATTTGAGTCAATTGTGAAAAATAATCAAATCACGTCTATAGGTAATAAAAAATTGATAAATAATCCAGGTAATCCGGAAATGAACTTTAAGAAATACACGCCGAAAGAATCAGAACAGAACAAAATTGAAGATAAAATCAGTAAATATATCGACCGAAATCAGGGACGTTTTGATGTTGTTGATGCAGCAAACGAATTAGGTTTATCTATTGAGATTGTTGAAACTAAAACTATAGAATTAATGAATAGAGGAAAAATTAAAATTCAAAGGTGATTTATTTGAGTTCCGCTCCTGAAGTATTACAGAACACTGCACAAACTTATGCACGCGAGGCAATAAAATTTGATTCGCAAGGATCTAGAGGAACTGCAATCCAAATGTATCAAAAATCTATCGAAGCATTAATTAAATTAACAAAACTTTATCCAAATGAATCACATACTCAACTTTATTTTAAACATGCAAAAAGATATCAAGAACGTATAGATCAGTTACAAAATACTTCTGATGCGCCTCAAGATAAACAATTAGATTCACAATCTGGAGTTGTTGAAATTGTAAAATCATCATATGATGACGTAATTCTTCAAGAAAAACCCAATATAAGTTGGGGAGAAATAGTTGGTAATGAAGATGCAAAAAAAGCATTAAGGGAATCTATTACTTTTCCTTCAATGCGACCTGATTTATTTCCATTAGGATGGCCGCGTGGAATATTACTATATGGACCACCAGGGACAGGAAAAACACTATTGGCTGCTGCGGTTGCATCAGATATTGATGGACATTTTATGAATGTTGATGCATCTACAATTATGTCAAAATGGTTGGGAGAAGCAGAACAAAATGTCTCTAAATTATTCAAATCTGCAAAACATATGTTAGATGAAGATGGTGTTGTATCGGTTGTGATATTTATTGATGAAGTTGATTCTTTGTTTGGAAGAGGCAATAATTCTGATACTGGTGGCGAATCACGTGTACGTAATCAATTTTTGAAAGAAATGGATAGTATAGATGATAAGGGAAAGAATCTTGCGTTATATGTTATAGGGGCTACTAATAAACCATGGTCATTAGATTGGCCATTCCTGAGAAGATTTCAGAAACGTATATGCGTAAATCTTCCTATTTTAGACGCTCGTGTAGAAATGATGGAGATGTATACATCATCACTCAAAATTGATGAATCAATTAGATTATCTGATATTGCTAACTCTCTTGAAGGCTATTCCGGCAGCGATATACGAGATATTTGCCAATCAGTTCAATTAGAAGTAGTATCAAAATTATTTGAAAGGGGTTCTCCTACAGAAGATGTTCAACCCGAAAGCATTACTTCTGAAGATTTCTTTGAAATAATGGAAAAGAGAAAACCTAGTGTTTCGTCAGAAATGCTACACGCATATTCTACTTGGTCTGATAACTATAAAGCACTATAATCTATGGATCTAGTCTGTCTTGATCTCTTGGATATAGTACTGCCTCTCTGATATTCTTTCTATTTGCTAGAACCATGATTAATCTATCAAAGCCCAATCCTAATCCTGAATGCGGTGGCATTCCCCATTTGAATGTTTGTAAATGAGATTCAAAATTCTTTATATCTAAACCTGATTTCTCAATATTATTCTTTAATTTATTTACATCATGAATTCGAACTCCTCCTGATGATAATTCAATATTTGAAAATTGTAAATCAAAAGACATGCTTAATTCTGAATCTTCATAACTTGAAATATAAAATGGCTTTATATTGCTTGGCCAATCCGTAATAAAATAAAATGATTTATGCTTTGCCGATAAAATCACTAAATCATGTTCAGTTATGTCATCCCCGTAATTTTTCTTATTATCTAGACTATTCAAGTCATTTATTACGTCTTCGTAAGTTATTCTATCAAAGGCATCAAGATTATTGTTCAAATCTGAATTAAGTAATTCTAATTCCTTTGAATTATTCTTAATTAAATTATTTATTAGATATTTAATTAAATTTTCACATAAATCCATTGTTTCACTATTATTTTTATAAGACCATTCAAAATCTATACTAACAAATTCATTCAGATGTCTTGTTGTATTAGATTTTTCAGCTCTGAAATACTGAGATATTTCAAATACTCTTTCGAATGCCAGCATTAATTGTTCCTTATATAATTGAGGACTCTGCGCTAAAAATCCTGGTTTATCAAAATATTGTGTTTTGAATAATGTAGCACCTCCTTCTGCACCCTGAGATAATATTTTTGGCGTATTTACTTCGATGAAATTATTCTTGATGAAAAATTCTCTAATATACATCAAAGAACTATGTCTTAATTTGAATATTGATTGAATTTCGGGCTTTCTTAATGATAGCGGTCTTGCATCCAATATTACATCTAGTCCAGAATCTACTCTTCCAGTTGGATCTAATGGAAGTGGATGTTCTGCAGGATTTAATATAGTTAGTTGCTCAATGATCAATTCAACAACATTATTTTTCTCATTGTATGCCAATGTTCCATTTGTATTTACTATACTTTGTCTAGTTAGATGCACTACCTGATTCCATAATTCTTCTGGCACTAAATTTTTCTTAATAATTAATTGAAGTTTACCTGTTGTGTTTCTTAATGTTAGAAACATCAAAGAACCAATTGATCGTGAATCTTCAATCCATCCGGATACATTGACGTTTTTTCCATAGAAAGATTCGTCAATTTCATCCAAATTCTCCAAGTAAATATTGACCATAATCTGTTATCACCATGCACAAACTTGAAATTAAGGTTATATGTGTATTTCGAGTAAGATTTGTCACAATGGCAGGAAGTCCAATTCCAGATCCTTTAGGACGAATTGCACATGTCTTACTAGTCATCGGTGGCCTCAATTGGGGTCTTGTAGGTCTACTAAATACTAATTTAGTAAAAATAATTGCCGATGCTTCAGCTGATATTGTAGGCACATTAGTTTACACATTAGTTGGTTTAAGCGCTATCATTAGCTTAATAGACGTTGCAATGGCTTCTAAATAATAAGAATCTATAATGAGCTGTTTTTAACAGCTCATTTTATTTATTTTATACTGTTGAATTTCTTTAGATAATTACCTAATTCACTTAATAATTCTGTATTCATGAATTGAAATCCCCATTTTTCATAAACTAGTTCACCAGTTTTTCCCATAAAATAAGTTCCCATTATAGCAGCATTCAGTGGACTTTGTCCTATAGATAATTGTGCAGCAATTACTCCTGCCAATATATCTCCTGTTCCTCCTTTTGTCATGCAAGAATTTCCTGATTTGTTAATAAATAATTCATTTCCATCTGTTATGTAATCTGTTTCTCCTTTAACAACAATTATTAAATTGCGATTTTTTGCATAATTTAATAATTCATTCTTAATCTCATTTTCATTATTCAATTCTTTATTAATTAGTTTCTTAAACTCTCCTAAATGTGCTGTAACAACAATATTCTTTCCCTCTACACTATCAATTAATTCCTGATTTATTGCACCTGCATCTAGTACTATGTTTATGTTCTTATTTTCTAATCCTAAAACTAATTTTATTAGACCATTCATTTTTTGATTAACCATTCCTGGTCCTATAACAAATGTAGTTATATTATTTCTAAAATTCAGTATCTTATTAGCTACCCCTATAGTAATTTTTGAATCAGGTAATGGATAGATTATTAAATCAGGCGATATTGAACGAATTGGCGTAGCTATAATTTCTGGTACAAATAAGTATGCTAAATCTGAACCTGATCTTAGAGCTCCCATTGCAGATAATACTGGAGCTCCATGATACAATCTACTGCCTCCAACAATGCCTATTGTGCCATTCTCACCTTTATGCGAAGAAGATCTTCTAGGCACAATCAAATTTTTAACATATTGTTCATCAATTATCATCTTAATTTGAATTATGGAGAGGGTGAGATAAAAGTTTAAATCTTGGTGCTTATTGATTGACTTGGGATGATTGATAGCAATATTGAAAATGACTTAAGAGTGGGATATACTTTTGACGATGTTCTATTAATTCCGCAAAGATCTACAATTTCTTCGCGAAAAGACACTAATTTACAATCGAATCTATCTAAGAATATACGTCTAAATATTCCAATTATCAGTGCAAATATGGACACTGTTACTGAATCAAATATGGCAATCAAAATAGCAAGTTTAGGTGGCATTGGAATAATTCATCGATTTATGACAATTGAAGAACAAATTAATGAAGTTCTGAGTGTTAAACGTTCAGAAGGAATAATGATTGATCAACCAGTAACAATTGGCCAAGATGGAAATGTTGGTCAAGTAAAAGAACTAATGTCTTTACATAAAATTGGAGGTATTCTTGTAAAAGACGATTTAAATAAATTATTAGGAATAATTACTAAACGAGATTTATTCTTCGAGTACAATGATAAAAAATCGGTAAAAGAAGTAATGACAAAAGACTTGATAACTGCTCCTGAAGGAACAAGTCTTGATGATGCTAAAACAATTTTCATAAACAATAAGATTGAAAAATTACCCATAGTTGATTCATCAGACGAACTTGTCGGATTAATTACGAGTAAAGATATTTACAAAAGAGATAAATTTCCAATTTCATCAAAAGACGGCAAAGGAAGATTAAGAGTAGGAGCTGCAATTGGTGTTAGGGAAGAAGATGTAGATCGAGCAATAAAATTAACTGAAGCTGGTGCAGATACGATTGTAATAGATATTGCACACGGTCATTCAAACCATACAATAAATATGATATCAAAAATTAAAGACAAAATTGGAAATGCCGACATTATTGTTGGAAACGTTGCTACTGCAGAAGGCACCAAGGATTTAATTGAATCTGGAGCAGATGCGGTTAAAGTAGGCGTAGGTTCTGGATCAATCTGCATCACAAGAATTGTTACAGGTGCTGGAGTTCCTCAATTAACTGCAATCTCAGACTGTGTTTCAGTTGCAAAAGAGCATAACATTCCAATTATTGCTGATGGTGGAATTAGGACCTCTGGAGATATAACTAAAGCACTAGCTGCCGGTGCATCTACCGTTATGATTGGTAGTATGCTTGCAGGTACTGATGAAAGTCCGGGCGTAATAGTATCAAGACCCAATGGACGATATAAAATGACTCGTGGAATGGCTTCGTTAGGTGCTGCAGTAGATAGAAGAATAAAAGAAACTAATTCAATAGACGAACAAGAGATGCTTGAATACGTTCCTGAAGGTGTAGAGGCATTGGTACAGTATCGAGGACAAGCAAGTGAAGTTATCGGTAAATTAGTTGGTGGATTAAGATCTGGTTTAAGTTATTGTAATGCAAAAGATATTATTGAATTACAAAATAATAGTAAATTCATTAGAATAACAGGTGCTGGTAAAGCAGAAAGTGGCGCTCACGATGTTCATATAGTTGAGTAGACTTGATAGATAAATTAGAAAAAATACAGGATATTGACATAAACAAAATTGATACATTTACTGATATGCTTGATGCAATGGGTGAATCAGGAGGATTTAATGCAAGTTTAACCAATGATGGATTTAAAATAATTAACAACATGATTCAAGATTCTCAATGCCTTCGATTTTTGTCATTTCCTGCAGCTCTTGTTGCAACTGGAACTAGAGGTTTATTAAAAGAATTAATTAAAAGAAAATATTTTGACGTTGTAATTACTACATGTGGAACATTAGATCATGATTTAGCAAGAACATACAAGGATTATTATAAAGGAAATTTTGATTCAGACGATACAATTCTTGATAAACATGATATACATAGATTAGGAAATATATTCATTCCCAAGTCATCATATGGAGAAATCATTGAGGAGAAAATGACTAATTTACTTGAAAATCTATATTCGTCAGGCATAAAAAATCCTGCAGCCTCAGATATAATTAAAGAAATGGGTAAAATGATAGATAATGAGGATTCAATATTATATTGGGCCAATAAAAATAATATTCCTATAATTATTCCGGGAATAATGGATGGTTCAGTGGGCAGTCAGATTTGGTCGTTTAGCGAACGGCACAAAGATTTTTCTCTAGATGTATTAAAAGATCAACATTTACTTTCTGACTATGTATTCAAATCACAAAAGAGCGGCGCATTAGTTATCGGTGGCGGCATCTCTAAACACCATACTATTTGGTGGAATCAATTTAATGGCGGACTTGATTATGCAGTATATATAACTACAGCTAATGAATATGATGGCAGTCTTAGTGGTGCAAGAACTAAAGAGGCAATATCTTGGGGTAAAATATCGAATCTAGCTCAACATGTTACAATCAATGCTGAAGCTAGTGTTGTTCTTCCACTTTTAGTCAAGTCTTTGATTCATGAGTAGACTTTAAATAAAACTCAATTGAAATTAATTTAGGTTAGAAACATAAATGGCAGACCCTTTGACATTAATTGATTATATTGCGCCTTTAGTGGGATTCTTATCAATTGCTTTTGCAGGATTCATTGCATTACAAATTAATAAACATCCAATCGGCACTGAAAAAATGACTGAAATTTACAATGCGATTAGGACTGGTTCTAAAGCATATTTGTACAGACAATACAAAACTATTGCCATAATTGCCATTGTTATAGCTATTGTTTTATTTTTAGGCATTGATAATCCACGTGATGGAATTCCAAAAATCAGTTTCTCCTTCTTAGTTGGAGCTGCTTTTTCTTTACTTGCAGGATATATTGGAATGGACGTAGCTACGAGGGCAAACGCTCGTACTGCTACTGCTGGAAAACATGGAACTCAATTACCACTGGATATTGCGTATCGAGGAGGTCTAGTAATGGGTTTATTCAATGTCGGATTAAGTCTTATAGCTGTTTCCGCTCTTTTCTATCTTTACGGTCAGGAAATTTCATTAATTGTTGGATTGGCATTTGGATCTAGTTTAGCTGCATTATTTGCTCAATTAGGCGGAGGAATTTTTACCAAAGCTGCAGACGTAGGAGCCGATTTAGTTGGAAAAGTTGAAGCTGGAATTCCAGAAGATGATCCACGTAACCCTGCAGTAATTGCAGATAATGTAGGGGATAATGTTGGAGATGTAGCTGGACGAGGAGCTGATTTATTTGAGTCAATTACTGCTGAAAATATTGCTGCTATGATTGTAGGAGTGGTAGTTGCTAATATTTTAGATAACCCTGCATTTGTAATATTGCCTTTATTGGCCTGTGCCTTAGGATTAATAGCTACAGTTATTGGATTACCATTTGTTCGATCTAAAAACTTTACCGATCCAATGATTCCAATGAGAAATGGTATGATAGTTACTACTATTTTGGTTATTATTGGTTTATATTTCCTCATAACTCAGACTGTACAAAGTATAAATTTGTTTTATGCTTCATTAGTTGGAGTTTTCTCTAGTTTAATGATATTTGTAATAACTTTGTATTATACGGCCAGTAAATATCGTCCTGTAAATACAATTTCTGAGGCATCAGAAAGTGGACCGGGCG
>Ga0208747_1000675_pt1 | contig 10337 bp, 9 predicted proteins | sample Knorr_S7_td_AAIW_FD_185597 | JGI IMG/M metagenome (GOLD analysis project Ga0208747, IMG submission 185597) | Marine microbial communities from Southern Atlantic Ocean transect - Knorr_S7_td_AAIW_ad_750m_LV_A (SPAdes) (version 2) | ecosystem: Environmental > Aquatic > Marine > Oceanic | place...
ATAATTAATTTTGACGATTATTTAAAAGGTATTATTAAAAAATTAATTGAAAAACATAAAATTGATGGCGTGTATACATCAAAAATTATTGAAAAAGGTGTTCCAAAAAAATTTAGAATTCCTGAAAATGTTTTAAAAGTTGAAGAATTTTTAAAACAAAATAATTTTACTATTTTATCCGAAGCAGAGGCATCTGAATTGCTGAAAGCCTCTAAAGAAGATTCACAATCTTCAACTGGAGAGACTGAGGCAGAGGGTAAAAAACAAACAGGAAAAACTGATGATCCAGTAAGATTATATTTACGTGACATGGGATCCGTTGAACTACTAAGTAGGGAAGGAGAAATAGCGATTGCCAAAAGAATTGAATCGGGTCGTGAACTCATGATTGGGGCAATTTGTGAAAGTCCAATGACAATGCGTTCAATTATTAATTGGAAAGAATCAATCAAAGAAGGGACAATGCTATTGAGAGATATTGTTGATTTGGAACAGACATATGACATGTCAGATATAGGAGATACTAAAATCAATGACACACTCCATTTGATTGAGGGAGCAGCGGAAAACAAAGAGAATGCTGAAAAAGAAAAAAAAGAAAAAATATCAAAAACAGATAATACTGATGAAGAAGGGATCAGTGAGATATCAGAAGAAGATGAAGATGATAGTTTAAACGTATCCCTGGCCGCAATGGAGGAAAAGTTAAAGCCAAAAGTTCTAAAAGATTTTGATGAAATAACTAAACAATTTAAAAAACTTCAAAAATATAGTCATGATTTAATTGCGGCTGATAAAAATAATGCAACAAAATATGCAACATTAGAAAAAAAATATAAAAAAATCCAAAAAGAAATGATTGTTTCGATGAAGGAGGTGCACTTTAATGCTTCAACTATCGAAGCACTAATGGAGTCATTATATGAGCTTAATAAAAAATTATTAGTGCGTGAGGGTCGTATGCTTCGAATGGCATTGAATGCAGGCCTTTCTAGAGAGTCTTTCATTGAATATTATTTAAGTTTTAATTTTGAAAAAAATTGGATTCAAACTTTATTAGCACTCAAAGAAAAAAGTTGGGAGAAGTTCATTAACAAAAATCATATTGAAATAAATAAATTAATTGATGAAATAAAAGAAATTCAGTTTGCGTGTGAACTTCCTTTGGTTGAATTTAGACGCATCGTTAGCACTGTACAAAAAGGAGAACGTTTAGCCAATCGCGCTAAAAAAGAAATGATCGAATCGAACCTTCGTTTAGTGATTTCCATTGCAAAAAAATATACGAATAGAGGATTACAATTTTTAGATCTTATTCAAGAGGGAAACATAGGCTTGATGAAGGCTGTTGATAAATTTGAATATCGTCGTGGATATAAGTTCTCTACTTATGCAACTTGGTGGATTCGTCAGGCTATTACTAGATCTATTGCGGATCAAGCTCGCACAATTCGTATTCCTGTTCATATGATTGAGACAATTAACAAAATTGTTAGAACAACAAGACAGATTATGTCAGAGATAGGGAGAGAACCAACGCCCAATGAATTAGCAGATAGGTTGCACATGCCTCTTGATAAAGTGAAAAAAGTACTTAAGATTGCAAAGGAGCCAATTAGTTTGGAAACACCAGTAGGTGATGAAGAAGATAGCTCATTGGGTGATTTTATTGAAGATAAAAATGCCCTCATTCCTATTGATGCCGCTGTAAAAAGTTCGTTAAGGGATACAACAACACGTATTTTGTCCTCTCTAACCCCAAGGGAGGAAAGAGTTCTTCGTATGCGTTTTGGAATTGGGATGAATAGTGATCACACATTAGAGGAAGTAGGGCAGCAATTCAGTGTTACAAGAGAACGAATTCGTCAAATAGAAGCAAAAGCACTCCGCAAATTAAAGCATCCTACTAGGGCTAAAAAATTAAAAACTTTTTTAGATGAATAATGCAATTAATATTACTTGGCACAGGTTGTCCGAAGGTTGATCATAAACGTTTTGGTCCTTCCAATTTAGTTTTCACAAAAAATACCACCATCTTAGTTGACTGTGGCTCGGGTGTATCTCAACGATTGCAAGAAGCAAAGGTATCAACGGCAAATATTGATGCACTTGTATTAACTCATTTACACTCCGATCATGTGGTAGATCTTTACCAATTAATTATTTCCAGCTGGCATTCGTATCGAATAAAGCCTTGGAAGATCTATGGTCCCAAAGGAACGAAAAAATTTGTTTCAAAAATTATGGATGCTTGGAAAGATGAGAGACAATTGCGCATTCAGTATGAGGAGCGGTCTTCCATTGCTGCGTTTAATTTACAAGTTACAGAATTTAAGGAATATGGAAAAATCACAATTAAAGATGTGAAGTTAGAATATTTTACCGTGGACCACCAACCTGTTAAATATGCCTATGGATTTAATTTTTTTAATAACAATAAAAAACTAACTATAAGCGGGGACACGAAGCCTTGTGAAAATCTCATGAAATATGCCCAACTCACTGATGTACTGTTGCATGAAGTTTTTATAGAGGGTGAAATTCAGAAGATAAAAAACATGCGGTCCTCTCAAACATTACATAATGTTAAGGCCTACCACACGATATCATCCATGGTGGGGAAGGTGGCCAAATTAACAAGGTGTAAAAAACTTGTTCTTACTCATTTTGTCCCAACGCAATTTAATGAAAAAAAATTGAAAGAAATAGTCAAAAAAGATTTTGGCAAATATCCAATAATTGGAAAAGATCTTTTAAGAATTAAAATCTAACATTAGAAAAGATTATTTAAAATGACAACACTTATAATTATTGACAATTCAGGCAGGGAATATGAGGTGAAAGACCCTCAAAGATTTTTTGATCATTTGATTGACTATCACAGCAACAACAATGTAGGGGATCATAGTACCCACGAAGAAAATGGATATTATTTTACTGTTACGGAAGAATTATTCAAAAAAGTAGAAAATTTTATAAAGAACCGGTGATTTAAGATTATAATTGAAAGTTATAAGTAAGCCGTATAATACCCTTGTTCAGGGCCCTTAGCTCAGTTTGGTTAGAGCGCTCCGCTCATAACGGAGTGGTCCGGGGTTCAAGTCCCTGAGGGCCCACCAGTAGCTGAATTTCAGTATTTAGTTAGTTAGATTGATATTTTGTGTTTATCAGTCCACCACTAAACACGATTTAAAAAACAACACCCCAATTGATATATGTCCGGATAGATTAAGCTTTACAATTACTAATTAAAACGTTTTACTAAATTGTATTACTATTTAAAAGTATAAAAAATATTATGGAGGAAAAATGAAAAAATTATTAACTTTAATAGTTTTATTTACATCAACCTTAGCTTCTGCAGGAACATTGGTAATAAATTCAAACCAATCAGGAGAATCTTCAAAGACAGCATTTGATGCTTACGTAGACGCATTTAGAGCTGCTCATCCAGAAGTAACAGTAGTTGTAAATGAATTTGAGCATGAAGCTTATAAAACAGCAATTAGAAACTTTCTAACAGCTGAAGCACCAGATGTTGCAATCTGGTTTGCAGGTAATAGAATGAAGTTTTTTGTTGATCAAAACTTATTTCAAGATGTAAGTGATGTTTGGGCAGACGCAGGTCTAAATGACTCAATGGCATCAACTAAAGGTGCTTTAACTGTTGATGGAAAACAATATGGTGTTCCTTGGGGATACTATCAGTGGGGAGTATATTACCGTAAAGATCTTTTTGATAATTTAGGTTTAAATGTACCTAAAAATTGGGAAGAATTTAAATGGGTTTGTGCAATGCTTAAAAAGAATGGCATTACTCCGATTACTATTGGTACAAAATATCTTTGGACTGCTGGAGGATGGTTTGATTATCTCAATTTAAGAATTAATGGATATCAATTCCATATGGATTTAACTGCTGGTAAGGTTAGTTATGAAGATCCTAGATTAGATGCTACATTTGATGCATGGAGAGAATTAATTGATCCAGGATATTTCCTTGAAGATCACGCTTCATTTTCATGGCAGGATGCACAAGCTCCACAAATTAATGGTGAAGCAGCTATGTATCTCATCGGTAACTTTTATGTACCAACTTTAGAGAGTGCTGGTGTTGTAGATAAAATGGATTTCTTTCAATTTCCTACAATTGTTGAAGGTGTAGGTGTTGCAGAGGATGCTCCAACCGACACAATGCACATTCCAAGTGGAGCAAAAAATGTTGAGGATGCAAAAAAATTCTTAGCATTTATGTCTAATGCAGAAGCAGCTACTAATTGGGCTAAAATGGCCGGTATGTTAAGTCCAAATAAAAACGCAGATAAACCAGAAAATAGATTCTCAATAATGGGAGCTAAAATGCTTGCAGCTGCAGATGATATTGCTCAATTCTGGGATCGTGACGCAAATCCAGATATGGCAGGTGCTTCTATGGAGGGCTTCCAAGAATTTATGGTTAAGCCTGACCGTGAAGATAAAATTCGAGCTCGATTAGAAAAAGAAAGAGCAAGAATTCACGGCGCACTTTAATTTTTTTTATTTTTGAGGCGGAATAATTTCCGCCTCAAATTTAATATATATTCACAATTCTAAATAATGACTTTTTGGGAACGTAATCAATTAAAACTTGCACCGTTCTTTTTTTTAGCTCCCGCTATCTTGATTTTTTTAATTTACGTTATTTATCCAATTTTTGATTCAATTTGGGTGAGCTTCCATGAATGGAACGGCATGGATAAAAGTGGACTCAAAAAAAATGGATCTCCTAACTGGAGATGGGTAGGTTTACAACACTACATAACTCTTTTTACTGATGATGATGAGTTTTATGTTTCACTATTTAATAATATTAGATGGTTGGTATTTAGTCTTTTGGCTATTCCTATTGGCTTGTCTTTAGCTTTATTTGTAAATCAAAATATTGCTGGAATGAGATATATAAAATCTTTATTTTATTTTCCCTTTGTTATTAATGCAGTTGTAATAGGAGTAATTTTTACTTGGTTTTATAATCCTAAATATGGAGCATTAACTTTAGTATTAGGTTTTTTTGGATTAGACCCAATTGCATTTTTAGCTGACGAGAACTTAGCTACTTACGGCATAATTATAGCATCTTTTTTCCCAGGAATTGCCTACACAATGATTTTATATATTACTGGTCTTACTGGAGTTAATAGGGAGATGATTGAGGCTGGAAGAATAGACGGAGCTTCAGGTTTTACTATGTTATGGCACGTTGTATTACCACAATTAAAACCAGCAACATTAATAGCAGTTGTAGTTACAATAGTAGGCGCACTTAGAAGTTTTGATTTAATAGCAGTAATGACTGCCGGTGGCCCATGGGGGAGTTCAGAGGTTTTAGCTTATAAAATGTATCAAGAATCTCTATTCAATTATAGAATGGGATACGGAGCAGCAATAGCCACGATATTATTTTTAATTATGGATATCTATATTGCTTGGTTTTTATATAGATTATTTAAAAGTGAAAAGACGGAAAAATAATGTTTCCAACTCCAATTCAAAATTATTCTTTAAAAGTTAATGTAGCTTATAGACTATTACTTATATTAACTCTTTTAGTTTGGTTGTTACCATTAATTGCAGTTATGTTAACATCTATTAGAACTTTTGAAGATGTTCTTGCAGGTAATTATTGGACCTTTCCTGAGGAAACCGCCTTGATATCAAATTACTCTAAGGTTTTTGAAAATGGTAAAATGGGGAGGTTTTTTTTAAATAGTTTAATTATTACTTTGCCAACAGTGTTTGGCACTTTATTTTTAAGTTCTTTAGCAGGCTATTCCTTAGCAATGCATCGATTTAAATTAAACTTATTGGTATTTGCTATGTTTATTGCTGGCAACTTTGTGCCTTTTCAAATTTTAATGATTCCTGTAAGAAACATATCAATTGAAATGGGAATGTATAATACGCATTTAGGATTAATAATTTTTCACATTGCTTTTCAAACTGGATTTTGTACTTTTTTTTTACGAAACTTTATAAAAGAACTTCCTTTTGAATTAATTGAAGCGGCTAGAGCTGACGGAGCAACTGAATGGACTATTTATAGAAAAATTATTCTTCCTTTAGTTATTCCAGCTTTAGCCGCTCTAGGTGTTTTAGAATTTACATTTATTTGGAATGATTATTTTTGGGCCCTTGTTTTAACACAGGGAGATTCGGTTAAACCAATAACTGTAGGTCTTGATGTTTTAAGAGGTCAATGGACAACTAGTTGGAATCTTGTCTCTGCAGGCTCTGTTGTAGCAGCTTTACCACCAGTGATAATGTTTTTTATCCTCCAACGACAATTTATCCATGGATTAACCTTTGGGGCCGTTAAAGGATAACGGTTTAAGAATCACTTGTATTGAAATACAAAAGTATTAGAAGAACACATTATTAATATCATTAAATGTCAGAATTAAATCAGATCGCGCTAAAAATTGTTTCAAACGGAAAAGGTATTTTAGCGGCTGATGAAAGCACAGGATCAATGACAAAGCGATTGGATTCTGTAAATGTAATATCAAATCCAGAAAATAGGTTAAATTTCAGAGAAACATTATTTTCTTCCAATGGAATGGAAAATTTTATTGGTGGAGTAATTCTATTTGATGAAACAATAAGGCAAACTACAAAATCAGGTAAAAGTATACCTGAATTGATTATTCAAAGTGGAGCAGTTGTTGGAATAAAGCTAGATACTGGTGCCAAAGTTCTAGCTGGTTCTCCGGAAGAAAAAGTTACAGAAGGGTTGGATGGGCTCAGAGAAAGATTGGCTGAATATTATGAATTGGGAGCAAGATTTACAAAGTGGAGGGCCGTATATAATATTTCTGAAAAATATCCATCTGAATTGGCAATCAAGTCAAATGCGCATGCCTTGGCTAGATACGCGGCTTTAGTTCAGGAGGCAAACATGGTTCCCATTGTGGAGCCGGAAGTATTAATGGAAGGCGATCATGACATCAACAAGTGTTATGAAGTAACCGCTAAAGTGTTAAAGGAATGTTACAAGGAATTAAAATTGCATAATGTAAATTTGAATGGAACGATACTGAAACCCAATATGATTTTGCCTGGAAATATATCAAAGATCAAAAGTAGCGTTGAAGACATTGCCAAAATGACGCTTAAATGCTTAAAGGAAAATGTACCAAGCGAAGTTCCTGGAATAGCCTTTTTGTCAGGTGGTCAAACAGAAATCGAAGCAACACAAAATTTAAATGAAATTAATAAAATTAACGATACGAATTTTGCAATAACCTTTTCTTATGGCAGGGCTCTGCAACAAAGTGCGTTAAAACATTGGGGAAAGAATCAAGAAGATATCTTGAATATACAAAAAATATTCAACCATAGGGCTAAAATGAATAGCTTATCTACATCAGCGAGATGGACAGAAGATCTAGATAAACTTAATATTCAATAATTTTTTATGTCATTAATTCGTTGGGGCATCATTGGTCCTGGAAATATTGCAAATAATTTTGCTGATGGATTGAAAGAATCCTTTTCCGGGCAATTAACTGCAATAGCAAGTAAGAATAATGAACGCAGAGAAAGTTTTGGCGATAAATATAATATTGATGCCGCATTGCGTTTCTCATCTTATGATGATTTGTTAAATTCCGAAAACATTGATGCTGTTTATATCTCTACCCCTCATACGCTGCATGCAGAGTGGACAATTAAGGCGGCGGGAAAAGGAAAACACGTCCTGTGCGAGAAACCAGGTGCAGTAAATTTTAAGGAAGGACAACAAGTAATTGAAGCGGTAAGGGAAGCGGGGGTTTTTTATATGGAAGGCTTCATGTATCGTTGCCATCCTCAAATTCCAGCTTTAGCAAATTTCATAAAAGAAAAAAAAATAGGTGAAGTAAAAAACATTAAATCATCATTTGGCTTTGATATGGGCAAAACCATTCCAGAATCACGATTATTCAGGGCAGATCTTGCAGGTGGGGCCATTTTGGATGTCGGTGTGTACCCCATCTCGTTTTCACGTATGATTGCTGGCGCTGCTTTGGGTAAAAAATTTATCAATCCAAAATCAGTAACAGGAACAGCAACAATGGGGGTGACGGGAGTTGATGAAATATCACATGCCACTCTTGAGTTTGAGAATGGCATTATCGCCGAAGCGTCAACAGCGATCAGGGAAGAAATGAAAAATAATGCAATTATAACAGGTACAAAAGGTACCATTGAACTTGATCAACCTTGGTCTCCAGGGAGTGAAGGCGGTCCGTACCACTCAACGTTTAAAGTAAACTCTAACGACCAAACGGAGATCATTGATTTTAAAGGACCCGAACATTTATTTTTCTTTGAAGCAGAGCTTTCCAGCCAAACTATACTTAAGGAAAAAACAGAGGCTCCATATCCTGCGATGACATGGGAGGATACTTTAGGGAATTTGAAAACCTTAGATAAGTGGAGAAAAATCATAGGATACTCGCTTCCCCAGGATTCATAAAATGAAATACGATACCATTCAAGGCTTGGAAAAAAAAATATCCAAACTCATTCTGGGTAATGACAATCAGACTAAGTATGATTCTGCAGCTGAATTATGGGATCATTGGATAAAAGTGGGAGGCAACGCCTTTGATAATGCTCACATTTATGGTGGTGGTCTGATGGAAAAAATACTGGGTGAGTGGCACATAAAAAGGAATAACAGAGAGAGTCTCGTTATCATAGCCAAAGGAGCTCATACCCCAAATTGTAATCCTCAGGGCGTTTCCGATCAATTAACTGAGTCACTGGAAAGACTTAAAATAGACTGTGCTGATATTTACATAATGCACCGTGACAATATTGACGTTCCTATTGATGAATTCATAGATGTGTTGAATAACGAAAAAGAGAAGGGACGAATTAAAATATTTGGCGGCTCCAATTGGACTTTAAGCAGATTCAGAGATGCCAATAACTGGGCTAATAAAAATAACAAACAGCCCATGAGCATACTTAACAATAACTTGTCACTATCAAAAATGATTCAGCCTTTGTGGGATGGATGCATTTCTTCCAATGATGAAAATATCTTAAAATATTTAGAGGAAACCCAAACAGCGCACTTATCATGGTCGAGCCAGGGAAGGGGATATTTTTTATCACCTGCAATTTGTCAGGCGATAGAGGATAACATTACCGCAGTGGAGTCATCCTGGAGGAAGCCAGGTGAACACAGCAGTGGTCCTTTAAGTTGTTTTGACAGTGAGAATAATAGGGAAAGACGCAATAGGGCAAATGAATTTGCTAGTGAACTTGACGTCACTACGCAAAATATCGCGGGCGCATGGCCCCTTAATCAATCTTTTCCATCCTTCGCTTTAATAGGCCCAAGAAAAATAGATGAGATAGATACAAGTCTTCCAAGTCTTGATATAACAATTACTAAAGAGAAAACAAATTGGTTAAATTTAAACTAATTTGATTTGACACCGGATAAGTTAATAAAATATAATTTGTTATTCTCCTATCAATGTAAAATTTATTTTTCGTTCTAAAGAATTAATACGGTGTTCTAGCAAAAAAATTCCCTGCCAAGTGCCTAGATTCATTTTTTTATCTCTCACAGGAACTGTTAAAGATGTTTGGGTGAGCATACTTTTAATGTGGGCAGGCATATCATCTTTGCCTTCACTGTTGTGTCTATACAAGGTAGGATTTTCTGGAACAAGTTTTTTTAAAAAATTATCGATATCTTCAAGAACATCACTGCTTGCGTTTTCTTGAATGCAAAGAGAGGCTGAGGTATGTTTGATAAATATAGTTAACTGTCCACCACTAATTTTCTCTTTCTTTATCCAAGAGTTAACAACATCAGTGATTTCATACATCTTCTGACCTGATGTATTTATTTTTATTTCACCTTGTCCATATTTTAAATATTTATTCATGATTTATAAAGATTATATCGTCTATCTCAAAAAGAGAGTATCTATAATTTATCTTAATATTCCTCGTTGTTTATAGAAAAACCCCATGTAACAATAAGTTCATGGGGTTATATTTCGGCTTATTTGCCTAATTGGAAACCTTTTAAAAATGATTTTAATTGTTTTGTTACAGATTTATCAGGGCGTAAGAAAACGACAGACAAAATAAACCTCAACTTTCCTCCTGGTTGGTGGTAGGATGGTTGTTCATATCAAGGGGATAGATAACAATTATTTTTTTTATTAAAGGATTTCTTCATGGCTTTTAAATATTACGAACAAATTAAATCTCAAGAACTTCCATCGATGGAAGTTGACAATGTTCAGGCATTTCTTAAGGATTTTGCCGTTTCTGATGATACAGAAAAACCA
>Ga0208747_1000677_pt1 | contig 10330 bp, 8 predicted proteins | sample Knorr_S7_td_AAIW_FD_185597 | JGI IMG/M metagenome (GOLD analysis project Ga0208747, IMG submission 185597) | Marine microbial communities from Southern Atlantic Ocean transect - Knorr_S7_td_AAIW_ad_750m_LV_A (SPAdes) (version 2) | ecosystem: Environmental > Aquatic > Marine > Oceanic | place...
ATTACAGTGGTGGCGGGGATTGGTACAGCGATCCCAGCAGTCTTCCAAATCTTTTGACCTATGTAAAAGAGAATACACCCGTCTCGATTGCCCCGGAAGAAGTTCGAATTAAATTGACAGATGATAATGCAAATCAATACCCCTATCTCTATCTTACGGGGCATGGCAATTTACGGTTCACAGACAACGAAGTGATCGCACTCCGTTCAATTTTATTGAACGGTGGATTTTTACATGCAGATGATAATTATGGGATGGACGCCTCATTTCGCCGGGAAATTAAGCGTGTTTTTCCCAATAAGGATCTTATCCATCTCCCCCATGACCATCCTGTGTTCCATATTTATTACAGCTTGCCTAAAGGTCTTCCCAAGGTCCATGAACACGATAATAAACCACCCCAGGCTCTGGCCCTGTTTGAAAGCGAAAGAATGATATTGCTTTATACGTACGAATCGGACCTGGGGGACGGCTGGGAAGATGCCAGCGTTCATCAGGATCCCTGGCCTGTTCGGGAAGCAGCCTTAAAAATGGGTGTTAATATTATTTATTTTGCCCTGACCCAATAATGCGGGTAGAAGAACATATTATTAAAGCCCGGTCCTTTTTATTCTTGCAGGATGTGTTCATATGCCTTTTTTGGGTTGGAATTATTGGATCATTTTTCATTTTAATTGGTATTCAGTTAGAATCGGTTTTTTACTTTTTACCCCAGACCAAGATCAATATTCTTTTTATCCTGGCAGGATCTGCAGGAACTATTATTTTATTTTGGATCGTACAATTTGTTAGGGCAAACAACAATAAAATCTATCGATACCAAATTGAAACATTAGCCCTTTATCTAGGCCAGGAAGCTTTTCCAGAAAAGAGTGATACAATCCTGAATGCGCTCCAGCTTGAAGCCGGTGCAGGAAAAAATGAATCAAAAGAACTGGCTGAATCCTACATAAAAAATATAGGTCATAAACTGAAGACGTTAAATATCCATCTACTATTAATAGATAAAAGATTACCAGGATTGAAAAGTGCGCTCTTGATATCATGGATAAGTATCATTCTGGTGTTTTCATTTCGCTATGGTGCTTCAGCCGAAGCTTTCTATCGCTGGGCCCACCCACAGCAGGAATACCCTGCACCAAAACCATTTTTACTTTCCAGCATAACGGGTGACATCCATATTCTTGGAGGTGAAAAAACCCAGATTAATATTCAGGCCCATACGACTATACCGGATACAGTCCATCTCTATTTAACACCAATCCAGGTATCAACTCAGAAAAGGGATTCTCTCAAATTAAAATTTTCCGCCGCTCCAAGCGCAGGCGGTCAGTATCATTTTAAGTTGCCTGAGTTGTTTCAGGATTATTCCTACCAGGCTGTTGTTGAAGCACAATATTTCTGGGAAGCATGGGAAAGAGTTGCATCAAATCCTGATACTATTTTTGTAACGGATCGGCCTGCATTTGAAACATTTCTAATGACCATCGTTCCACCGAAATACAGCAACCTGGACACAGAAACTCAGGAAGGGAATGTGGCAGTTGTCCAGGGATTAAAAGGATCGGTAATCCAGATCAATCTGACATCGAATCGAATGCTAGAGTCAGCCCATCTTATTATTAATGAAGACCGGGCAGAGATGGCTTCCAGTTATAATCGTGCATCAGGGTATTTCACCCTTATGGATGAAGGGGAATTCACAGTCAACCTTGTGGACAAACGAGGAATTACCAACCGGGATCCCATACCCTATGCTCTTGAGATTATACCGGATCACGATCCCAGTCTTGCTGTCATTAAACCAGCCCCAATGATAGAACTGGGCAGTGAACAGACCATTCCCATCCATTTGGAGATCCAAGATGATTACGGGTTCACAGATCTTCAGTTGGCATACGAAGTTCGCAGACCCACGTATCTCCAGGCCGATCCTTATGTGGCTATGTTTACCATCCAGGATCTAATCCCGGATACCCTGAATCAAACGATCCATACGTTTTGGGAATTGGGTGACATGCTGCTTATGCCTGAAGATGAAGTCCATTTTCATTTTGAACTGACGGATAATGACGATGTCTCTGGTCCAAAGAAGACCATTTCATCCACCTTTATTGCACGGGTTCCTTCCCTGGCTGACCTTTATGCAAGTGCTGAAAGTTCAGAGACAGATTTTATGGAAAATCTGGCGGAAGGAATAGATGAAATTCAGGAACTGAAGGACCAGTTTGAAATCCTTGAACTGAAGGCACTTAAATCAAAGGAATTGGATTGGGATCAACAGCAATCCGTTAAAAACTCTCTTGAGCAGGCCAGAAAGGAACTGGACAATTTAGAAAAAATGGCTGAAGCAATGGAATCCATAACAGACCAAGCTGAAAAACACAAACTTTTTTCTCCTGATCTACTGGAAAAATTTAAAGAATTGTCTGAGTTAATCAGTGATATCATTCCAGAAGATATGTTGACTACTATGGATGATCTGCAAAAAGCACTTGAGAATATGGATATGAAATCCCTCCAGGAAGCTTTAAATGAGCTTTCAGAGAATATGGACCAGATTGAACAAGACTTGGATCGATACCTTGAAATTTTCAAACGTCTGCAGGCTGAACAAAAAATGGATGAACTTCAGAACAGGATGCAGCAATTATTTGAACAGCAGAACGCATTGGATCAGGAAATAAGTGAAGCAGACAACACTACAGATCAATCGACCCTGGAACGGCTGGCCCAGGAAGAACAACGAAATCTGGATGAATTTAAAAACATTAAGTCCTTGTTAGAAGAAGCATCTGAACTGGTAGAACCTTTCAGTGAAACCGCATCCCAGGAATTATCGGAAATGGCTGAATCCGATCTAGCAGAGGAAACACAATCTGCCCTGAATGAGTCCGCTCAGAACCTTTCACAGCAGAACGTGCAATCTGCACAACGTTCAAGCCAGCAAGCGATTCAGAATATGGAAATGTTGATGATGCAGATGATGGAGATTCAGCAAGGGTTCCAGCAGGAAACCGTTTCAGAAATGACAGAGAAATTTCAGGCCCTAATGCAGGATATGCTTTACCTTTCATCCCAGGAAGAACAGTTACGGTCTGATGTAAAACAAGCTTCCCGCAATTCCCCCAGGCTTCGCGAATTTGCATCCCATCAGCAACTGCTTCAGGATCAATTACAATCTATTACGAATCAAATGATGGACCTTTCTAAAGAAACCTTCGCCATTACCCCAGAAATAGGCCGAGGTGTTGGAAAAGCAAATGCGGCGATGGAGGAAGCAAAAAATAAATTGACGGAACGGAATGTGAGCCAGTCAGGAAAAAATCAGGATATGGCGATGGAAGGGCTCAATGAAGCCGCCCTGGGTCTATTTAACAGCATGCAAAGCATGCAGCAGTCTGGATCCGCAAGCGGCTATGAACAGTTTCTGAAAATGATGCAACAAATGGCGGGTCAGCAGCAGGGATTAAACCAGCAGGGAATGCAGTTAAGTTTGGGACAGATGGCTGCGGCGGCACAGCAGCAGATGATGCAGCAAATGCTTAAGAAACAAAAGGGGATCCGTAAATCACTGGAACAGATGATGAATGAAATGAGGCATTCGGGACAGCACGGGATGGGGGATTTGAGCGGCATCGCACAGGAAATGGATGAAGTCATCAAAGATTTACAAAGAAAACGCTTTAATCGCAGGACGCAGGAACGCCAGCAGCGTATTTTATCACGAATGCTGGACAGCCAAACATCCATGACACAGCGAGGACAGAAAGAAGAGCGTAAATCATCTTCTGCACGACAAGACATTGTATTTGAAGGGCCAGGCGGATTACCATCAGACCTGGGACAGCGTGAAAATCTTGCTCTTCAGGCTTTAAATAATGCAATAAATGCAGGATATTCCCGGGAGCATCAGACCATGATTAAACGTTATTTTAATTCATTGAGCCAGGTACCTTCTGAAACGCAAACCATTGAGACCATTGGTGAAGAATAATTTTCTAATTATTATTTTTATTCTTGGGACAGCAGGTTTGACCGGTCAAAACCAGGCATCCATTAATGCATCCATGAAAACCGCAAAAATGCTTGAAAGGAGAGGCGATATAGATGGCGCTATTGCTGTTTATAAAGGAGTCCTTTTGAATAGCCCAAGCCATCATCAGTCCATCCGCAGCCTGAAATCTATATACAGAAACAATCAGAAATATGCAGATGGAATCCAGTTCCTCAGGGAAAGGCTGGCCCAGTTTCCCAATGATATAAAGACCTATTCTGAACTGGGAGAATTTCATTTTCTGAATGATCAGAAAAAAGAGGCCAGATCTGTCTGGTCAGCTGGATCGGAAAAATTTAAAGGCAATCGGTCTTATTATCGTATCATGGTCTCCCTGTATGGTAGGTATGGTCTTGATGAAGACCTGCTTTTCCTTTTAAAAAAAGGTCGAAATAAATTCGGGAAATCGTTTCTGGCCTACGAAACAGGGGTCTATTTCCAGACCCGAAGGGTATACGATATGGCCATGGATCAGTTTATCCTGCATCTTTTCCATGAACCAAAACAGAATGGACTCATAGAGCGGCGCATCCTGCTCATGAGCGATGAAAAGGACGCTTTACCCGTTATTGAAACAAAACTGATGATTGCTGCTAAGAAAAATCCAGAAAAGATATTAAATGTTCTCAGCGAATTCTATTTCAAGCAGCAGAACTATGGCCGTGCTTTCGAAATTAAAATGGAATGGACGGCATTACGGGAAAAAGATTTCAATGGCTGGCTGGTGTTTGCCGATGAACTTCGAAAGGAAGGTCAATATCAATATTCAATAGAAGCATATAATTTTATCTTAGGGCATACATTACACTCCAACCTTGTGGGCAAGGCACTTTTGGGACTGGCCCAGACCTTTGAAGACCAGATTATTCCTAAGAATGAAGCCTATTTAATTCCATATTTTTTTGATAATAACATTTTCTTTGAAGATCCATTCCAGGTGTATACGTCCATTTCACCTGAACATTTAAAATCCAGTTTAACGCTCTACGATTCCCTTCTGGTCTCGCTCACAAAATCTCCTCTTCTGGCAGATGCCTATTTCAGGCTGGGTGAAATTCAATACAGGATCCTGCAGGATTTTGATCAGGCTTATACTCTTTTCAATAAGGCCCTGAAAAACAAACCAAATAAAAAACTAAAACTGAAAATCATTTTAAGGATTGCCGATGTTCTGATGGCTAAAGGCCAGTCAGAAGAAGCGCTGGGTTTCTTAAGGCGGCAAATGAAGCGAAATCCAATACCCGAAATTGAACAAAAGAAAATATTGGTTCATTTTTTAACGGATGACCCGGATTCAACTTTGAAAATTGTACAATCATCTTTTCAAACCATGAGCCCTGTGGATCCTTCCTTTAATGATCTGATGGAATTGAAAACCATACTGACTAAATATTATGAGACGGATGAACAGGGAAAATCAGCTTTCCACCATTTTTTAAAAGCTGAGTATTATTTGAGACAGAAAAAAATCGGGGATGCAATTAAAGAGTTGGTGTATTTAACTGAAGAATTTCCAGCAGCAGAGATTGTTCCATTGGCACATCTCAGACTGGGCCTATTATATTACCGGTTAAAAGAATATGACCAGGCCCTGCAGTTTGCATTATCTCTTGATGGAACCGACCTTGCCGATAAGGGCATCATCCTGTCAGGACAGATTTATGAATCTAAACTTATGGATTCAGAAAAGGCCATGGACCAGTATATGCGTATTCTTGATGAATTTCCAACGTCCATTTTTTCTGAACCCATACGGTATCATATTCGCCAGATACAGCAGACAGAAAGCTGATGAAACGACTTTTTTTCCTATTCATTTTTTCTTTCAGTATGGGACAGAAAATAATTATTCCCATGGACCAGGCCCAGAATGACCACCTGAAAGCCTATGGGATCGCCTATTTCACCCTTGCAAAAAACACCAATATAGAGTGGTTGCTTAATTACCGCGGCGGCTCATTTTTATTGGATGCACACCAGTTTGTACAAACCGAATGCAGAATCCGTGGCGTTACCTTTGAACAGGTAAATGCTGCCGGTCTTGTTAATATTTATTCTGCAATTGAACAAGGCAACATGGACATTGTTCTGCTGGAAAAGAAACCAAAGATCGCCATTTACTCGCCGCCCAATAAACAGCCCTGGGATGATGCCGTGACCCTGGCTCTTACCTATGCAGAAGTTGACTATGAAACACTCTGGGATGAAGAAGTCCATCTGGGACAGTTAGAGAAATACGACTGGCTTCACCTCCACCATGAAGATTTTACGGGCCAATATGGAAAATTTTACCGCAGCCATCATAACGCCCAATGGTACCGCGACCAAAAACAGCAGTTTGAAGCTGTAGCAGCCAAACTGGGTTACCCCAGTGTCCATGAACAGAAAAAAGCAATTGCCCGGATTATAAAATCCTATGTTGGTAATGGGGGATTTCTTTTTGCCATGTGCTCTGCAACGGATTCCTATGACATCGCCTTATCCATGGGCAATGTGGATGGTGTCCATTCTGTATTTGATGGGTCTGCCATTAATCCAAATATCCAGTCCAGCCTGGACTATGGCCAGTCATTTGCTTTTGCGAATTTTAAACTGCTCCCAGACCCCATGGTGTATGAATTTTCCGATATAGATTTTCCCCCCAGTCATAATCCAGTAACCCGGGGTGCTGAAGCGGACTATTTTTCATTATTTGAATTTTCTGCTAAATACGATCCGGTACCCACCATGCTCACCCAGAATCATGTAGCAATTGTAAAAGGATTCATGGGTCAAACCACAGGATTTCATAAAGATCGAATAAAAAACCATATTGTTGTCATGGGTGAGGATCCTGCTTCGGATCAGGTGAAATATCTCCACGGAAACTTTGGAAAAGGGACATTCACTTTTTATGGCGGGCACGACCCGGAGGATTATCAGCATTTTGTGGGAGATCCTCCCACAGATCTTTCGCTCCATAGAAATTCTCCAGGGTACCGGCTGATCTTAAACAATATTCTTTTTCCTGCAGCCCGGAAAAAAGAACGGAAAACGTAAGAAATTCCCAGATACAAAAATGTGGCTCCAGAAAGATATTCAGATTGATCAAAAGTCCCGGGGATTTCATATCATCACCGATGAAATAATCCATCAGATTCCTGAGATCCGAAACATCAAAGTAGGAGTGCTCCATTTATTTATTAAACATACATCGGCATCAATCACCATCAATGAGGATGCCGACCCTACTGTGCTAATAGACTTTGAATCCCATTTCAATGAAACTGTACCTGAAAACGCCCCCTATTACAGGCATACCATTGAAGGCCCGGATGATATGCCGGCCCATTTAAAATCAGCTATCCTGGGTTCATCAGTGAGCATCCCCATAAGTGACGGTAAACTTAACCTTGGGACCTGGCAGGGAATTTATCTCTGCGAACACCGGAATCACGGCGGCAGCCGCAGAATTGTACTTACAATGAACGGTGATTAATGCCCGCATTAAAATAAATACCTCATTGTCTGGGCTTTGATTACGTGAAATGGAAATTATTTCAGCAGTACCATCTTCTTGGTCTGAGTGAAAAATTCTATTATAGTTTGTACTTATAGCCTAAGCCAAAAACATTTACCTCATCCGGACTTGATTTGGTGATATCTTCTTTTTTATATATATAGAAAATCTTAATGGAGTTCTTTCCCGGAAGGTCTACTGCAACACCTAATGAAACCCTATACTCATCAAACTGATCATTCTCTGTATTGTAAAGATAAAACAATTCTCCAGAAACATAGGGTTCAATCTTTTTATTTAACCTATACATAATAGAGAATTTATTTCTAATTAACTCTTCAGGGATTTCTCCTTTCTCATAGGTTCTCTGATACTTTGTGCGGTGCTTCAGGCTTACAGGTTTGAAGCTATATTTATATGATCCGGCAAAACTTAACCGCTGTTTGATTTCATCTTTGTAAGTAATATAGCGAAACGGAACCTGTATTTTAAAACCATCAAAAACTGGATATGAAAGGGAAACTTCAGAGAATGTTTGTTTAAATGTGGCTAGTTGGTCCTTGAATCTCAGTTCCTGCTCAAATTCAAGATTAAGCGAGTATGGCAGTTTTGTTTCAAACCCTATACTGGCCCAGGATTCGGTATCATCTGCTCCGTAAGACCATTGTAATAATAGGAAAAAGAGCCAATACCCACTATTTAGTCTAGATGTTTTAGTGACCACATTTCGGTAATTTAAATACAGTAACCCACACCAAACAAAAACCTGTTTTTTTCATTATTCAATCTTTGGAATAAATTCTAATCTGGACCGTATCCCTAAGAAAGTTGATTCTTCCAATCTCAAAGTGTTTAATAGATAACCCGGTTCTATCTTCCAGATCAAGAAGCAGCTTTTCCTGGTTTTCAGGCTTAATGTTTTCAATTATTTCATATTCTACAGTATGGCGAAGAAGCAAATTATTTTGCCAATAGGTTTCAAGGAAATAAGTTAATACAACCAATGCTGTGTTTGTAAATAACAGTTCGGCGTAGGACACTTCACTGCTGCTTAAAGCGTTGATCACCCCGACGGTGATTACAATAAACAAATACGTCATTTCTTTAATGGGAATGGGGTCCGTCCTGTAACGAAGAATGGCAAATACAGCAAACAATCCAAAGGCAAAACCTAAATTAACGGTCATGCTTCCCAGAATGGATGCAAAAAAGAAGATCAGAGAATTAAACATAAAATACGTAAACACAAAATCATTGTTGTTATGATCCCGATGATAAATCAGTTTTATAATGATAAAAGCAACCGACAGGTTAAATCCAAAGCGGAAGACCAAATTGAAAAATTCAGGTGTTAATTCCATTGTTTACCTTTTTATGTTTGAGTTAAAATTTTATTTATTTGTAATAATCTAGGTTTAAAGCGGTTGTATTTTACATTATCATTAAGGTGCAGCACACCCATACAATATTTACTAAACCTCATTTCCTGGATATTTAAATCACGTAAGATCTGGATAAATGCAGATTTTGGATTGTACTTTTTTTGTTTGATCTCTGAGATCACCAGTTGATCAAAGATCTTACTTGTTGTTCCATTTAGTACGGAAAGGTCGGTGTCAATGGTCAGGCGTTCATTAAAATTGTTATCAGTCAGTGTAATACGCAAAAATTCTATATTCAGTTTTGGAGTGTATTGATTTGATGGAAGACCAATTATTTCAGATACCATATCTTTCTCCTCTTCACCAAGGGCCTCATTCATTTCATTAACCAGGAGTCTCTTTTTTACTGTCCGATTTTTATTATTCTTAATTTTTATTTCAAAGAATGATTGATTGGTGCTGCTGTATGTTCTTGACCGGACCTTAAACCGCTTCTTCTCTCCATTATGATGCTGGTTATAGAAAAGGAGATCATCTGTATCAAAATAGGTGGTGTCATAAGTAAATACCCGGTCATTATTAATCTCTAATATTTTGTAAAATGGTTTTACTTTTTTCAGAATAAGAGGTAAATGGATCTGATTGAATACAAATTTTGTGTCCTTACGGTCAAGGAGTCTAACTGTATCCAATTCATCCAAGGTGACCGTCTGAAGGTCATTTAGTAAATATTGGAATGGATATGTTTTATTTTTATTCATCACCAGTGTAAACACTGTTTACCGCCCCAGGCGTGCCATAGCCCTCGGAAGCAGACCAATTTTCCCCCAGTGTATTATCCAGGGATGGATGATTCAGTTCAAGAGTTGGTCCATTGCCATCGGCCAGTATTGGCCATGGAGCATCATCATCGTATTCTACCATATCTACTAATAATCCGTTAGAATCAAATAATCTTACAAAATCACTGCCACCACTTAGACCAAAACCCAAATCACCATAATACGGACTCACATCGGGAAATAAAGCCGTGAATTTTAGGGTATCCGTGCAGAAAACCAAATATTGATCCGGGATTAATAATGTATTCGATGGTATGGTAAAAATATGATCATCGTTCTCATCTTTTAATAACCAGGAACCCATATCTATGGTATTGCTACTGCTGTTATAGATTTCCACCCAATCATCCGGGTCATAACTATCTGAGGAATTATAATTAATTTCATTTATCACCACACCAGCATCAATACCATCAGAACCTTCTGTTTGAGTATCTTCACAGCCAAGCATCAGCATCAGTGCTGTAATGATTAATAGTGTCTGTTTCATTTTATTCTATCTCTTTAATTTACCCAGAGGAATCAATCTGTAGGCTATTCTCATTTATCC
>Ga0208747_1000679_pt1 | contig 10305 bp, 9 predicted proteins | sample Knorr_S7_td_AAIW_FD_185597 | JGI IMG/M metagenome (GOLD analysis project Ga0208747, IMG submission 185597) | Marine microbial communities from Southern Atlantic Ocean transect - Knorr_S7_td_AAIW_ad_750m_LV_A (SPAdes) (version 2) | ecosystem: Environmental > Aquatic > Marine > Oceanic | place...
CAGCTGCACTAGATTTTTATTTTTTGGAATATATTTTTTGGCACACCGTCTGCGACAGCCAGATCCTCAAATAATTTCCGCGTATTTTTTGATAGTTTTTTTGGTGTTTCAATATGAATTCTCACTAATTGGTCTCCCCTGCTCGATCGACGGACACGAGGAAATCCCTTGCTCCGCATTCGTAAAATTTGTCCCGCTTGAATACCCGCGGGTATTTTTAGCTTTGCTTTCCCATCTAAGGTTGGTACTTCTAATGTTGATCCAAGAGCTGCTTGCGAAAAAGTAATATGCGCTTCAATGAGAACATCTTCACCATTCCGTATAAAATAATCGTGATCTTTTTCCTCAAACAATACGTTGAGGTCACCGGCCACACCATTGCTATCTTCATTACCCTTCCCATCAACTGTCATGTAATTCCCTTCTTCAACGCCAGCAGGTATCTTAATTTTAATTGTTTCTTCTTTCTTGATCATTCCATCAGGGCCGGCACCACTTGGCCGATTACCTACTATCTTTCCAGATCCATGACAGTAAGGACACGTCGATGAAGAACGCATTTGACCCAGTATTGTGTTTGATATCTGCGAAACCTGACCGTGTCCGTGACAAGTGGTACAATTCGTAAATTTCGTTCCCGGGGCTACTACAGATCGCTTGATCTTAATCGTTTTTTCCACGCCGCTGGCAATGTCTTCTAGGTTTAATTGTATTCGTATACGTATATCCTTTCCACGCTGTCGACCGCCTCTCCGTCTGCTACCTCCAAAAAAACTGCTGAATATATCATCACCACCAAAAATATCCCCAAATTGGCTGAAAATATCATCCATGGACATATGTACACCACCGCCAAACCCACTGCCTTGCTGTCCCATGCCAACACCAGCATGACCAAACTGATCATATTGCGCCCGTTTATTACTATCACTCAACACACCATACGCTTCAGCGGCTTCCTTGAATGTTTTTTCCGCTTCCTTATCATCCGGGTTTTTATCAGGATGATACTTCAGTGCAATTTTACGGTAAGCCCGCTTGAGTTCAACGCTGGAAGCATCACGATTCACACCCAGAATTTCATAAAAATCTCTCATGTTTTATTTACCACTACTTTGGCGTGACGGATAACACGATCCCTGTACTTGTATCCTTTTTCAAAGACTTCAATAATCTCATTATCATTTTTTTCTTCTTCCTGCCGTACCATTAATGCATCGTGCAATTCCGAATCGAGTAAATCGCCAACTTCACCAAAAGAAGCAACATCCAGTTCCAAAAATATTTTTTCAGCCTTGGATTGAATAAGTGCCATACCTTCTTTTAAACTTTGATCAAGATCGTCATTGTTCTCTACAGCAGCGTAAAGTCTTTCCAGATCATCTACAACACTGATCATAGACTTGATAACATCCTTACCTTCATACCGAATCAGATCCATGATCTCTTTTTCTTTCCTTTTTCGAAAATTTTCAAATTCTGCTTTCAAACGCAGTTGCTTATCCTCCACATTCGTAAGCTGCTTGGTTAATTCTTCGATAACGAGTTTATCCTTATTAATCTTTGCAGCAGATTTAGCACCTTTTTTTACAGGTGCATTTTCTTTCTCACGTATTTTCTTATTCTTTTTATCTTCTTTAGGAGACATTGCCTATAATTTCTGTGAAATTTGTTAATATTGTTTTTATTTGTTCGTACGGCAGCCGTGTTGGTCCCAATATTGCCATTTGACCGCGAATATTTGCATTACCAAAGGGATTGGTCACTATTGAACAACCAGTAAAATTGGAATCACCCATTTCCTTTCCGATCAGAATATTTTCACTATCAGCTATCAAATATTTATCAAAATATCCCTCCAGGGATTCTTCATTGAACAAGGCCATTAAGGTTTGCAATTTCTCAATTTCATGAAATTCGGGATAATCTAATAATTGTGAAAATGATGACGTATAGATCAATTTGTCACCAGAAATAACAAAATGTTTATCGGAATTTTGAATCAACACCTGCACAATCTCATGATCATATACATCTGTTTCCCGCATCCGATCCAGTATCGTATCCTGAATTTCATCTAAAGACAGTCCCAGCAATCTATCCTTCAGTGCTTGATTAATGATTTCAAGGACCGAGTCTTTTATAGCAAGATCAAGATTTAGCACAACGGAGCGTATGAAACCAGACTTTAAGGCCAATACTACCATGATACGATCCGACGCCATTTGTACCAGCTCAATATCAGTTAAAATACTTCTTTGTTGATGGGAAACCATCACTACGCCAAAAAGGCTGCTGATCTTACCAAGCATTAATGCGGTTGCCTGCAGCAAGTCTTCGAGATTATCTGCCACTGCAGATAAACTATTTGAAACATTATCATATTCATCGATCATACTGGTATTATCTTGGATAAGTGTATCCACATAGTACCTGTAACCACTATCAGTAGGTAATCTTCCCGAAGAGGTATGCATATGTTTCAACAGGCCTTTTTTCTCCAAAGCTGCCAGTGTATTTCGAATTGTAGCTGGACTGATTGAATGAAAATAGCGTTGGTACAATTTTTGCGAGCTGATTGGTACGCCAGAAGATATGAAATCCTCAATGGTCGTTTTAAGAATCAAATTTTCTCTATCATTCAGTTGCATCATTTTTTATTTAATTATATCTAAGAAAATTAGATAATTATCTGTGAATATTTCAACAAAGCAACCACACTTCAGAAATTATGGCAGGAAGCGGGTCACTGCTAGCAAGCTACCAATAAAACTTATTGATATTCCAATAAACAACATCCATGATAAGGCAGCAGGGTCCATACGTATCGTCATTGTACTGAATTGGGTCAAGAAATTATTGCCTATCTGTAAAAATACTGCTAGTACCAGAAATGCAATTAATGATCCAATAAAACCTTGTAGAATTCCTTCGATTAAAAATGGTACTTTGACAAATGTATTAGTTGCGCCTATTATATGTAAATCCTCAACTAGATCTTTCTTAGCATAGATCGTTAATTTTATTGTGTTTAATATGATACTTATTGTGATAAGGATTATGCCAAATGATACCACTGAGAATATTTTTGTAAATCGACTATGGAATGCTTCAATGCGCTGAATGAGTTTTCCTTGATGATCTATATTATCAATGCCTGGGAAACTCTTAATGCGAGTGACAATTGGCATGATATCTAATTCAAAATTACCAGTTCTATTCAAATTAACTACGCAACTCATCGGCAGGGGATTACGTTGAATGTAATCCAAAATATTCTCACCAAACTGTTTCTCAAATATTTTGGTAGCGCTTTCCTTATCGATAAATGTTGTATTCCTAACACCGGATAAAGATTCAATTTTCTCGACCACTTCTAGCGCTTCTTCCTTGGCCAAATCAGCTTCGAAAAACACTTCGATTTTATACTTAGAACGTAAATAATAAATCAATTTATTCGTATTCTTGCCGATAATAAACAATGAGCCAATAATAATCATGGTCAGAAAAACTGAAAATACAGCAGCAAATACAGTCAATTTATGTCGTATTAGATTGCGAAAACCTTCGGCAAAAAGAAATAATGCGCGGTCGAGCATCAGTTTTTCCGCAAAAGACCTTGTTGAATTTCCATAATTCTATGCCCGCGCCCTTTTATTAGGTTATAGTTATGGGAGGCCATCAAGACTGCGGTTCCTTCATGATTAACGGCTTCTAATAGTTTCAGCAGTTCGAAAGATGTAATTGGGTCAAGATTTCCAGTGGGTTCATCTGCCAGGATGATTTCAGGATCTTTTACCAATGCTCGTGCTATACAGGCACGTTGTTGTTCTCCGCCAGATAATTCATCTGGCGCATGATTTTCTTTTCCTACAAGTCCAACCTGATCGATCATATTTTCCACACGATCCGCTATTTCACTATGTCTTGCCCCAACAACATAAAGGGGTAGCGCTATATTTTCATATAAATTCCGGTCACGTAGTAAATGATAGTCTTGGAATATCATCCCGACACTGCGACGCAAAAAGGGGATTTTTCTCTTTTTAATTTTGTCGGATCGAAATCTGCCTGTCGTAACCACACCACTTTGCGGGAACAAGGCCATGTAGATCAATTTCATAATTGTGGTTTTTCCTGACCCGGTTGGACCAATTAAAAATGCGAATTCAGCATCATCTATAGTAAAGTTGACATTCTTCACTCCGTAACCTTTCTCATAGGAATAGGTCACATTTTCCATCTGAATCATATGTTAAATCTAAGATTTGTGTTAGCGCTTGTCCATGAATACATAATTGAATTCACGATTTAAAATATCTGGAAAATAAACATACCATAACCTAGTAAAAGCAAAAGCGCCGTTCCTCGATGGATAGGCTGGGGCATAAGACTAATAGGGACCAAAACCAATCCATAAACAACCATATAGGGAATTTCAAAGTGTATGATTTCTTTAGGCGATTCTAGTGGACTTATCATTGAAACAAGTCCAATTACTGATAGCAAGTTAAATAAATTGGAACCAATGATATTACCGATCGATATAGCACTTTCCTTTCGAAATGCAGCAATGACCGAAGTTGCAAGTTCAGGTAAGGAAGTACCCAGGGCAACAATAGTCATGCCAATTACTACTTCGCTTATACCAAAATAACGTGCAATATCGATCGCACCAGTAATAAATATATTTGCACCAAAAGAAAGCGATAGGATTCCTAACAGGATCAGTAATAATGATTTTGATAAAGGTACGTTTGGGTTTATTTGATCAATTTCAGGATCCTTTTTCTTTGCAGGATGTGTAATAGCAAACCAGGTATATGCTATTATACAAACGAACAGAATCAGCCCCTCCATGCGGATTATTTCACCATCCATGCAAAAGTAGGTAAAGAGAAAACATACAATCATGTAAATACCCAGGTCTATTTTTACCTGGGTGAATTTTATTGTTAGGGGAAAGACAAGGGAACTTAAGCCCAGGACCAGCCCAACATTGGCGATATTTGATCCGATAACATTACCAACTGCGATAGTAGGTGATCCTTCAAGCGCCGCCGCAAGACTAACGACCAATTCAGGTAATGACGTACCAAATGCAACCACCGTTAAACCAATCACTATGTTTGATAAACCAAAATATTTTGCTAATTGACTGCCACCTTTTATAATCCAATCGGCGCCATAGAACAACACGACGCTGCCGATAATTAAGTAGGTGAATCCGATGCTCACAAAAGCACTGAAAAATTATCACATATCACTTATAAATACCGTGGTCATTTATATATTCCCATACCGGTTGGGTTACCATGTAGCGAATTGTTTTATTTTCTTGCCAGCGCGACCGGATCGTTGAGGAAGATATTTCAAATCGTGGGATACTGGCAAATCGCACCTTACGTAATATCCAATTTGATATATCACTTGGACGAAACCCTGGCCTTAAAGCAACAATAACTTGACATTCGTCAAGTATTTCCCTTGGCTCTTTCCAGGTATGAAAAGTCTGCAGTGAGTCACTACCTATCAAATAGTACAATTCCCTAGAATCATAATCTTGATCACTTTTGTACTCCCTGACTGTATCTATTGTATAGCTGGTGCCGCCTCGTTGAATTTCAAGATCACTAATCTCAAAATTTGGATTACTAGTAACACCCATTCTTAACATTGCCAGACGATCTTTTATATCGGTAATATTATTTTTTTGCGGAGTTTTAAATGTCGGAATAAAAACAATTTTATCAAAATTTTCAGCTTCAAAAATTGTCTGAGCAACAAGCAGATGCCCAATATGCGGTGGATCGAATGTGCCACCAAACAAACAGATCTTTTTTCCCCTAGACATTTAATCGGGAGTCTTTATTTTTTGAATATAGCTTAATGCATCCTGCCGTAGATCAGTCGAAATTATTTGACTTTCGTGTTCAGCGAAGTATTGTTCCGCTTCTTTCTTTTTCTTCATTTTACTATAGCAGCGTATAATACCAACATGACCCTTTTCCATTATATCTGTATCATAGTAATTATCGATTAAATCCTCAAAAGCCATAATTGCCGATTGGTATTCCTCCATTTTTATGTAAAGAACACCGGTTGCATATTCCTTCCTGGCCAATTTATTGCGCAATTCATCAATCAGTCCCTTCGCTTCTTCTCTGTATTCGGAATTCGAATAATCATCAAGAAGCTCCTGTAGTTTATTCAATGCTTTTTCTGTATGGGTCTGATCTTTATAGTATTTGGGAGACTCCTTCACATAACTTTGACACACTCGCCAGCGGGCCTTTTCTACATACGGACTAAATCCCATACGCCTAATGAGTCGGTCATATTCAGCAATCGCTAAAAGATATTCTTTATTCAAATAATATGATTCCGCCAGGTAAAATTGCGCATCATCACCAAGGTCAGTATGAGTACCTCTAATCACCAGATTGTTAAATTCCTCCTGGGCACGCAAATACTTCTTCTTATCAAGGAACTTCTTCGCCCGTTCAAATTGTACTTCAATATCCTCTTCCTGTTGTGATTGAAACGATGCACATCCCCAAAAAATACTTAAGGTGATAAAAATCAGATATAGAAAATATTTTCTTACCAATGTAGTGATACCGCAATCCCTCCAACGCCGTATTTCGAATGTTGATCATATAATAATCCTACATTGGTTTGAACTTTTTGTTCTTTTTTTGGTCTGTTTCTAATTTGCGTAGACCAAACAGCTTCCAAGGCGCTGATAACATGGTTGAACATGACCGCACTCACAGCATATTTTGCCATATTCAAGTAATCATTTGAACGTGCCCTTTGACCAACATAATCCTCTTTATTAGGAGTAGAAATAATTATCTCCGTACTGTCGCCCACATCCTTCTCTACTTCAAACCATAGTTGGTTATTTGCAGGGCCATAACAATCAGTCCAGCCGCCAACAAATTGATCATATTTCCCAATATTTTCGTAGAAATCTCTATCTCTAAGTACGTTTACTTCGCCCGTATAAACCCAATGAGCATTATTCTCTAATGAATCAGAAGAAACGTAGTTCCCGTATTGCTCAGCCAGGCTGCCTGATAAAACCAGGATTAGTTTATGAGTACCATTTATATGTACGTCAGCATAATTCCCTAGGGGAGTATTTAAAGTATTAGATATCCATGTTTCCAAATCCCAGTTATCATCTGCGAATATTTCATATTTTAGACGAATATCTTCGGCTTTTTTTCGCCATTGTAACCTACTGAAAATAGAAGCCGCTTCAATACCTGCGAATAGCCCAATTTTCCATACTGGTGATTTATTATACCATTGACCAACGCCAGGAAGAATTAAGGAATAAAGCATTGGTCGCGCTGGATAGATAACTAGAGAATCCTCTTGCTCAACTATCTCTAGTGCAGCAGGCAACGAATCTTGATCCAGAAAAAAGAAATTTGTTGTAACCGCTGGTTGGAATCGGCTATCAAGGTTGTACAGATCATTAGCACCCAAGTAACTGGTCATTGCAAAAATGATTAATAAATACCTCATGTTATCAAAATCCGAATAAGATAGTCAGGTAAAACCGTTGTTCCTGACCATAAGTTACACTTTTATTATTTATTTGTCGCTGGAATGTATCCAATCCTTGGTGTAATTCTAATCCAATAGCGGTCGGGAAGTTATAAAAGGAAAACCCATTAATTCGCCATTGAATTCCCACCGAACGCAACCAGTTTGGTTCTTCCATGGTCTGGCTCCAGGCATCCCCAATTTGTCCGATAAAACCTAGCGTGCAGTTTTGCAAAATAAACCAACTCAATGGTATATGTTTTTCGCGGAAAATTGGTACTCGTAGTGTCCCTGTTGCAATAGCGATGGACTTGCCTTCAATACTGTAAAAAGGATAGCCTTTCAAACCATTTAGTCCACCAGCGAAAAAATGAAAAAAAGAATCTGCTTCTACATTACTGATGGTTCCAGCAATTGACTCCAGACTAATTGTCATACGGTTAGTAGTAGGAATGGCAAAGAACAAAGAACTTGATTGCTGCATTCGCCAAAGATCATTATTCGCCCAGTTTGGTACTAATGTCCCTGCATCAGAAAGGTCCAATCCTTCAATAAACTTATTTTTTTCATAGGTGATATCTACATCCAACTTAAATCCTCTTGAAGGATTAATATCGCTATCCACTAATCGTTTGACACCATTAACTGATAATCTGACACCAGAAATAAGTCCTTTGTAATAATCATAGGCCAGGCTTGCTTCCAATCCTTGGATGCCCTCCACGGTCTCTTTGATAAATGCTCTATATTGTTGCCAAGAAGTAAATAATTCCAGTTTTCCTAGACCAAATAAAGGAAAACGCAACCCACTATCAAATTGAATCAGACGAAAACGTAGACGATCATCCAACGGATATACAGAATACTGATTTTTTTCCTGGATATTCCTTGTTAAATAAAATACCTCAGCGAATAGAGTTGGATATAATCGCCGAAATTCAAAAATAAAAAACAGGTCCAAGTCTTTTGCTGTATTCATGGAAGCCCCGCCAAAAAGACTTAAACGATCAAGAATTTCATTTGAAAAGAAATACCAACCCAACTTGATCGTTTCATAATCGCCCATTATTTTGGGACTCACAAACATGGTTGTAAAATCATCCTTATACGATTTCGCAGGTAAATCAACCTGTTCAATAATCGGTTCCGCAAGTCCTGAATTCCGTTGCCAGTAACCAGGATCATAGCCTACAGTTTTTTGGTCCACGAAAGCAATACTATCCAGGACAGCTATTTTATATGATCCATTCTCATAAAGAGAATATGCTACCTGACCCAAAGCATTTACGGCAGGCATAAATGCACCGCCCATTACATTCGTGATATATCCGCCAGTCATAGTTTTCTCATCAATTACGTATAGGTTGAAAACGCCGGACCGGTCATCTGCATAAATAAGCTGTCCTGCTGAGATATTGATATCCCTTTCATCCCATTCCCGATTCGCAAAAACAAGACCAAACGTCGAATCAGCTAGCGACAGGTATGCGATATCACGAAAGTGATTTCTGGTAACATCAAATAATATTCTATTCTTTTCCTCATCGTAGGCTAGACTGCTAAGCATCCTGCGATCTTCAAAATTTGTAAGTCGTTGCGTTTTACGGGATTTGAGATCGATACGATAAATATTCTGCCCTCCATCATGCGTTGCCAGATATATGAGAGTACTATCCATGGGGATGAAATATGGAGAAAAAGATCGAGCATCTTTTGTCAAACGCGTTTCTTGCTCTGTATTTAAGTCATATTCGTATAAGTCAAAGTATTTAGACCCTTGCTTATTAGGATATTTTGCTTTTTTCGCATAATATATGGTTGATCCATTATTATTCCATGTTGGGGCCGAAACAATACCAGATTGGATATTCTCAGCACTATTGGCTTCCAGATCATATATAAAAAGATCCGTCTGCCCAAAAAAATCATTTTCCTCATTTGAAAGATAGGCAATATGTTTTCCATTCGGTGACCATACGGGATGAAGATTAGCCGTTCCCTTTCCTGCAATTATCCTGCCCTGCACTTCAGTAGACCGCATGGATTGTGTTAAAAGATCATACCCGTTTTCCAGGCTTTTCTTGTAAAGATCATATAATTCATTCCCAGAGATCCCGATTGATTTTTCAATAGCACTACTTACCGAGAACTGCAGTGGTGATGAAAGTGCCAATACGATTTCTTTTAATTTATCAGCCCCATAGGATAGCGCAATAAAACGGCAAAACTTATATCCGGCGTTATAGGTGGACTCATTACCAATTCCACTCTTCCCAAACGTGTTCATTTCGGTAAGAGTTAATAAGTTATTATTCATTACTCTATCCCGCAGGATCATATCTCGATGTGTATCCCAATTATCCCAGTCAGCTCCCTCATACATGTATTGAGCAGTACCTTCGGCCAACCACGGCGGAACACTAGTCCCAGGGATAGCATAGCTCACCATCGTATTGGGATAACCATATAACACATCCTTCCGTTTTTCATCTTCGTATCCGATCCACTGCAGGTAGGCTCCAGGAAAACGCAATCCTGCTTTCATTGATCTTTGCATAGAAACGATATGGGTGTATTCATGGGTGATGACATTTTGTAACCAGCGATGGCTGCCCCGCAACTCAAAATCCATAGGAGTTGCCCAAATAAGTATTTTATTATCGTAGTAGTAAGCCGCCCCGTTGGATATGTCATCCGTATCAAGAAAAACAATATCTGTTTTCTCCGCTGGCTCGTATTCATAAA